>ENA-UONV01000038-UONV01000038.1-human-gut-metagenome-genome-assembly--contig:-CS4-NODE-38-length-177379-cov-32.658585_pt1 | contig 177379 bp, 178 predicted proteins | sample MGYA00242461_ERZ724008 | MGnify/ENA metagenome assembly ERZ724008 | reverse complement strand
GGGATTCGAACGAGAGCGTTAAGAAAACGACACAGTGCGTCGTTTTTAGCGGCTGACCGCAAGCGAAGAGAGAAGCAAGCGCTTGCATTTGCGAAAATCGAGCGCAGCGGACATAGCCAACAACCGGACACGAAGTGTCAAATGCAGGGCATTAGCGCGAAAGCGCGGTTGTTGAGCGTAGACCGAAGGCTTTTACGAGTAATCACCCTGTCACATCATTAAACAAGTTATTCTTTTCACAAAAAAACCGCCTTTTCGGGCGGTTTTGGGTTTTTTGGCGAAAAGAATTTGCGCCTTTTTCGATTTGAAAAAGTCAGACGTTGCTTAAAAACGATTTGAGTTTTTCAGACTTCGGATTCAAAAGTATCTCACGGGGATCGCCCCGTTCCGTCAGTATGCCGTTGCATAAAAACAGCACTTCGTCGGCAAGTCTTAACGCCTGATTGACCGAATGAGTTGCAAAGATAACGGTTGGCGAAAACTCGGCGCAATAATTATCGAGCATATTTTCGGCGACCGCCGTTGCGGCAACGTCCATTGCGGACGTAGGCTCGTCAAGAAGAAGGATTTCGTGCTTGTCGGCAAAGACGCGGCACAAAGCCATTCTTTGGGTTTCGCCGCCGGAAAGTTTCAAAGCGTTTTTGTTTTTCAGTTCCCACAAGCCCATATCCCGAATGAGATCGTTGCATCTGTTTTTGTAATACAGGCGCGTATCCCGGCTTTTAAGGCGGGGAAGGTCGGGGCAGGCGACATATACGTTCCGTTTCAGCGACATATCGAAAGCGTAACTTGTCTGGGACATATAACAGATTGTGTTGCCGCCGCTGGCGAAGTCCGTTTCAAAAATCGCGTTTTTGTCGGGTTTTATCAAGCCGCCGATAATTTTGAGCATGGTGGTTTTTCCCGATCCGTTGGAACCGATGACCGCGTAGCGTTTTCCTTTTTCGAAAATCAGTCCGCCGACGTCTAATACGACTTTACCGTCGTATGTTTTTTTGCAAGACAGATTAAGCATGTTTTCTTCGTTTCAATCCGAATTGTAATAACGCGGCGACGCAATTTACGCACAAGGATATCATCAGAAGAATGAATCCGAGCGCGATCGCCATCGAAAAATCACCCGTGTTGTAATTCAGGGCGATTGCAGTGGTCATAACTCTGGTTTTGTAAAGAATGTTTCCGCCGACAATCTGCACTGCGCCGACTTCCGATATCGCGCGCGCAAAAGCAAACAAATATACCGCGATAAGCTGATACTTGCTTTCGCCGATAATCAAAAAAACTTTCTTGAAAGGATTAGCGCCCATACCTTTTAGCGAGGGGAGAGCGTTTTTGACTATGGGCGAAATTGCCGTTTCGGTCATTCCCGCAACGATTGGCGTAATCAATACTACCTGCGCGATTATCATAAGTTTTACGGAATAAATAAGCCCAAGATTGCCGAAAGGCCCCGTGCCGGAAAATAAAACGTAAACGATAATACCCACGACAACGGGCGGTAATCCCATGAGCGTGCGCATAAACGTTACGACGATTCTTTTCCCGGGGAAATCGTTGAACGCGACAAGAAGCCCGATAAGCGTCCCGAAAAGGAACGCTATTATCGAACTTGAAAACGCCATTTGAAGCGTAGTGTTTATTATGTTGTCAAGCAATTGGTTGTCTGATTTTATCAACCAAATTGCTTTTTCCCATACGCTATTCAAATTATTCTGTTATTTGAGATAACCGCCCATAAGCGTGAAAAGACTTCCGCCGTATTTGGTCTCGCCATAGAATGCGATCAACGCTTTTGCGTGCTCGCTTGTCATCCATTTGACGAATACGTCGGCAGCGGTTGTGTCGATTTTCACCTGACCTTCGGGCAATGCTTTGCCGGTAACGGAATCAACAAACGGTGCGTCGGGTTTAACGGCGAGCATCGAATAAGTGTTTTTAAGGTCGTTGTCGGCTTCGTAAAGAATTTTAAGATTGGGAAGTTTGTCCCCGTCGGGATTGTTTTTGTACGAAAGGAACGTCGCTTTGTCGGTAAGGACGTAAGCGTTTTTCTCGTTCGCCATTGTCAAGCAAGCGCCCATTCCCTGACCTGCGGAATAATACCAACCGGAGGGATTATCTTTTGTGTTAAGAATTGCGGCAGGGATATCGTTAATATCGTTGGAACCGTCTTTCTTCAACGTTCCACTGGGCCACAAAGTAACTTCTTTGTTGTGGGTGCCGCTCTTATCACCGCGGGAAATAAACGGATGAGTTCCGTCTTTGATGTTTGCGAACGCCGTTTTGACCGTAGCCGCGCTTTCAACGCCGGCAGGATCGTCATTGGGGCCGACAAGTACAAAGTAGTTGTACATGAACGACACGCGTTCCGACTTATATCCGTCAACGACGCGAGCAAAACCTTCCGACACGAAAGCTTCCTCGGATTTTTTGGAGTGGACGAGAATTACGTCGGCGTTGCCGTATTGTGCGGCTTTGATAGCGGCGCCCGTGCCGGCCGAAGAAATTTCCCAGTCATATCCCGTATCTGCTTTGAAATATGGTTGAAGATAAGCCATGAGACCACTGTCGTTTACCGACGTGGTGGTTGAAATGCGAACGACCTTTTTCGCCTGGTCGCCGCCTTTATCGCCGTCCTTGTTGCAGGCAACGAGTGCCAGGGATGTGAAAGCGATTACCAGCACCAGAAGCAGTGCAAGCAGTTTTTTGTTTTGTTTCATTAAGTTTTCCTCCTTTCCTCAATGGGAGGCACGTCCGTTTTCAGACGTACCCTATCGTTTCGTACTCCATGGCGGGCGCTGTAGGCGTACGAAATCGGATCAATTTTATTGTTACATAAGATTCCGGGCTTGTCAACAGTAATTTTTTATATAATTTTTGAACAAAATTGGCGAAAATGTAAGGATTTTGCATAAAAAATTGGCGAAAAAAGATATAGACAACTGTTCAAGAATGTGGTAACATATATTTATAACATACATACACATAACATTACGCAAATGTAGTTTCGACACAAGAGGGAGGAAAATTATGTATCGAATCGATAAGGGCAAATGCGCGGATTGTGGATATTGCAACTATGTGTGTCCGTTTCAAAGTTTAATTCACAACATCGAAGAAAAAGCATGGGAAATCGACCGCGAAAAGTGTAAGGAATGCGGTCAGTGTTACGACGCGTGCATCACGAAAGCCGTTTTGTGCGACGACGACCAGAAAAGGGTGGAAACAATTTTCATCAACGACAACTGCATAGGTTGTTCTTTGTGCAAGCGTGCGTGTCCTGCGGACGCGATTTCCGGCGTCATCAAACAAAAATTCAACATCGACGAAAAATTGTGCATCAAGTGCGGCTTTTGTCTGACGAAATGTAAAAAAGAAGCGATAACGGCAACTTATCGCAACGTACACGGGGGTGAATTATGAGCACGAAATACTGCGGTTATTGCGGGAAAGTTTTGAAAGTCAACCTGACCGACCGAAGCGTTTCGGAGTATCCTTTTTCGGATAAGGACAGGGAAAAATATCTGGGCGGCAAAATTATGGCTGCCAAAATCATCGCGGATCATATCAAAGGGAAAATCGATCCTCTGTCGGAAGAAAACGTCATCGTCGTGACGACGGGACCGCTGAACGCGCTCGGCGCGCCGTGCTCGTCAAGGTTCAACACGTCTACGATTTCGCCGCTTACGGGGTATTATACGTCGTCAAACTGCGGCGGTAACTTCGGCATGTCGCTGAAACGCGCCGGCTACGACGCCCTTATTATCACAGGTAAAAGCGAAGAAAAAGTTTATCTTAAAGTAACTGCGGGCGGCGTTGAGTTCAAGGACGCGACTCCGTATTGGGGTATGAAAACCGGCGAGGCACAGGAGCAAATCCCCGACAAAGGGGAAAAGTTCGTCATCGGTCCCGCGGGTGAAAACCTTGTGAGATACGCCTGCGTCGTCAGCAACGAAAGGGCGGCGGGCAGAGGAGGCGTCGGCGCGGTCTTCGGCTCCAAAAACCTGAAAGGTATCGTTGCGGACGGTCACGTTACGCCGAAAATCTTCAACGAAGAAAAATATAAAACCAACAACGAAAAGTGGACGAAACGTCTGCGTATACATCCCACCACGGGCGTTCAGTTGCCCGAACTCGGCACGGCGGGACTCGTTTCCACAATGAACGCCAAAAACCTGCTTGCGACCAACAACTACCGCAGCGGAAAATACGATAAGTTTGAGGACGTTTGCGGCGAAACGCTGAAAGAAGATTACCTTGTCAGAAACAGCGGCTGCGTAACTTGTCCGATACGGTGCGCGCGCGTCGTTAAAGTCGAAGGCAAGGAAGTCAAAGGTCCGGAAGTCGAAACGCTGGGGCTTTTCGGGCCGAACATACTCAACAACAACATGCAAAGCATACTCGACCTGAACTATGAGATGGACGAACTCGGCATAGATACCATTTCCTGCGGAAATACCATTTCGTTTGCGATGGAACTGAACGAAAAAGGCATGTGGAAAAACGATCTCGAATTCGGCAAAATCGACAACGTCGGGAAGGTTATCGAAGATATCGCGTATCGCCGCGGCATCGGCGACGACCTTGCTGAAGGCAGTATGCGCCTTGCCGAAAAGTACGGCGGACACGAATTCGCAATGAACGCGAAGGGTATGGAACTTGCCGCGTACGAACCGCGCGGGGCTGTCGGACAGGGGCTCGGATACGCCGTTGCGAACAGGGGCGGCTGCCACCTTAACGGCGGTTACCTTGTCGTTCTGGAAGGGCTTGGGCTTTCCGTCAATCCTTATACCACGCACGGAAAAGGAGTGTTGTGCGCCATGTTCCAGGATCTTATGGAAGCGTGCAGCGCAGGCGGAAACTGTCTGTTCACGACCTATGCGTTTTTCCCGACTTTCCTTATGAGCAAGCCCAACAGCATAGTTACGCGCGTCGTCAATAAGGTGATGACCGAACTCGGTCTTGTAATCAAACTTTTGTTGCGCGTGCCGACTGCGATCGCGATACATATGCCGTTTGAAATGCTGCCGCATACTAAGGCAATTTATTACGCGACGGGCATGAAAATGAACTTCGGAAAGTTCCTCAGAATCGGCGAAAGAGGATATAACCTTGAAAGACTTATCGACATAAAACTCGGCGTAAGCGAAAAGGACGACGATTTGCCCGAAAGACTTAAAAACGAATTGCAAATCGCAACGAATCCGAAAAGTAAAGTGCCCCTTGACAAACTTCGCGCGAAATATTACAAGGCGCGTTTCTGGGACGAACAAGGTCGCCCGACCAAAAAACTTATCAAAAGGCTTGGCTTGGAGGACGTATTATGATTGAAGTAAAGTTTTTCGGTACGGCAAGAGTTAAATTTCAGGTAAGATCCATCGAGGTCGAGGCAAACGACGTGAAAGAACTCATAAGCGTCGTTGCGGAAAGATTCTGCATCCGAGAAAAAGAAGTAAAACAGTTTCTGATTTACGTCAACGACGTGAATATCGCGTCGCTGAAAATGTACAAAACAAAATTGAAAGACGGCGATAAGGTAATGTTTTTGTCGCCCGCATCGGGGGGATAATGCAAGGACTCGGCGGCAGAGTATTGGTCATAGGCTGCGGGGGACTCGGCGGCTACGTTGCCGAGGAGTTGGCGCGGCTTAACGTCGATTATCTTATCCTTGTCGACGGCGACTATTATACCGAAAGCAATATGAACAGACAAATCGGCGCGCTGTTTTCCACGCTCGGCAAGAACAAAGCCGAAGTGATGCTTTCCCGCGTGAGAGATATCAGCAAAACCCACGTGAAAAGCGTGCCCAACGACTTCACGAGATACAACGCTTATCTTATCGACGAGGTCGATATCGTCGTGGACTGCGTGGATAATATCGAAACGCGGCTACTTATCGAAGAAGAGTGCGAGAAACGCAAAAAAGTGCTGATTCACGGCGCGGTCGACGGGATTATGGGACAATGTATGATCTGCTATCCCGGCGAAAGAAGACTGTCGAAAATGTACAGAAAATCCAAGGACGTTCCGCACAAGACTTATTCCTTCGTCGTGGCGCTGGTTGCCTCGATTCAGGTCGCGCTTGTTTATTCCGTGCTGAAACACGAGGACGAAGATACGAAAGGAAAATTGTTTATGCTGGATCTTGGCGTAATGGAAACAAGGGTGGTGAAACTATGATGAAAACGGTTGCGGTGCTTGTCGCGAGCGACAGCTGTTTCAATGGCGAAAGAGAAGATAAAAGCGGCAAAGCGATTGTCGAAATTATGAAAGCGGCAAATTACAAAATCGAAAGTTATGACGTCGTTTCCGATGATTTAACTGCCATTTCTACAAAATTAAACGAATACGTCAATCGTGAAATCAATCTTGTTCTGACAACGGGCGGCACGGGCTTTTCGCCACGCGACAATATGCCGGAAGCCACAAAAGCCGTGATCGACAGGGAAGCGCCCGGGATTGCGGAAGCCATAAGATTTTCGTCGTTTGCAATCACGAAAAAGGCGATGCTGTCACGCGCCGTGTCGGGCATCAAGGATAAAACCCTTATCATAAATCTGCCGGGTTCCGAAAAGGCGGTCAGGGAAAGTATCGACGTGATATTGTCGCCTGTCGAACACGGACTCGATATTCTTTTGGGACTTGCACATAACTGCGGCGAAAACGTAAAATGAAGTTTTTTAAGGTTCTGGACACCAAAGAAGCAAAAAAAATCGTAAAAGATAATATTGAAGCGGCGGCGTTGAAAGTAACGTCGCGAAAAACGTCGGACGCGGTCGGATATACCGTTTCCGACGACGTTTTCAGTACCGAAAAATATCCGCCGTACAACCGCTCCACCGTGGACGGATATGCGGTTTTTTCGGGCGACGTCGCATGCGCGGGTTCGTCCGTTCCGTCGGTAATGAAAATAACAGGGCGCGTGCGTATCGGCGAAAAGCCCGGCGTTTGTGTGAAAAGCGGCGACTGCGTTGCGATACCCACGGGCGGCGTTGTACCCGACGGCGCGAACGCGGTCGTAATGATCGAGGACGTTGAAATACTGAACGACGAAATCGCGGTGTATCGTCCCGTGAAGCCGTGGGAAAACGTCATTCGTTGCGGCGAAGAACTTGACAAAGGCTCAGTCGTGATGAACAGGGGCAGCGTAATAACGCCCGTTGCGGCGGGGGCTCTTGCGGGGCTCGGGATATGGCGCGTCGACGTTTTCGACGGCATTAAAATTTCGGTAATTTCGACGGGTGACGAACTCGTTGACGTATCGAGCGACGCGTCGGACGGAAAAATCCGCGACGTCAACACGACTCTTTTGTCCGCGGCAATCAAAAAAGACGGCTTTGACCTTGTCTTTACCGCGCGCACGAAAGACGACGAAAACGAAATCAGAAACGCAGTAAGCACCGCCGTTTCAAAAAGCGACGTTGTGTTGATAAGCGGCGGCAGTTCCGTCGGCGCGAAAGACTTTACCGAAAGGGTGCTTTCCGACGGCGAAATCCTTATGCACGGGCTTGCAATGAAACCCGGGAAACCGACCATTCTTGCAAAAATCGACAAAACCCTTGTCGTGGGATTGCCCGGGAATCCGTACGCCGCATATATGGTTTACAACGAAATAATTTCAAGCGTCGTGAAAGAAATCAGGGGACAAAAGGAGAAAACGCTGGATTGCTTTTCGGCGTGCAATTTTCCGTCCGTGCCGGGACGTACGACGCTGCAACTCGTGAACGTCGCTTTTGACGGGACAAGGTACGTCGCGACGCCCGTGTTTTTGAAGTCCGCAAACCTCATCACCGCGATGAGCGCGAACGGTTACGTCAGAATCTCAAAGGACGAGGAGGGCATTTATAAGGACGCCCCGCTCAAAGTCATACCGCTTGAATTATGAGAAACGTTTATATCGAAAATAAAAGTCTGGACGAAACGCTGGAAACGTATTTGTCTTTTGTGAAACCTATCGGGGAAGAGGAAATCAAAACCATCGACGCCGCGGGCAGGATAACGGCGGAAGCCGTGTTCGCAAAAGTGTGCGATCCGTGCTATAACGCGTCGGCAATGGACGGAATCGCGGTGCGCTCCGAAGACACCGTCGAAGCGAGCGAACTCAACCCCGTAACCCTTAAAAAGGACGAGTTCGAATACGTCAACACGGGCGGCGTGATAAAACCGTCGTACGACAGCGTGATTATGATTGAAAACGTCGTCGCGGACGGCGAAAACGTGATAATCAACGCCTCGTCGCATCCGTGGCAGCATATACGCGCCGTCGGCGAAACCGTCGTTGCGAACGAGATGGTCATCCCGTCAAAAAGGAAAATCCGCGCCATAGATATCGGCGCGATTCTCGCGTCAGGAAACGAAACCGTTACCGTCAGAAAAAAACCTAAAGTCGCGATTATCCCCACCGGCGACGAAATGGTGGAACACGTGAAAGACGTGCGCGTCGGGAAACTTATCGAAAGCAACAGCCGCGTTTTTTGCGCGCTGATTGACGAATACGGCGGAATACCCGACAGATTCGACGTCGTGCGCGACGATGAAACCCTGATTGAAAACGCATTGAAAAACGCCGTAAAAAACCACGACGTCGTGCTTATCAACGCGGGTTCTTCGGCAGGCACGAAAGATTTTACGAAAAAAATTATCGGGCATCTCGGCACGGTTGTCGCGCACGGGCTTGCAATAAAACCCGGGAAGCCGACGGTGCTTGGTATAATCGACGATAAACCCGTCATCGGCGTGCCGGGATATCCCGTTTCCGCATACACGGTGATGGATAAGGTCGTGAAACCCGTGATTGAAAAAATGACCTGCACTCCGCCGACGAAAAGGCAATACGTCACGGCAACGCTCACAAAGCGCGTCGTATCGTCGCTGAAAAGCCGCGAGTTTTTGCGAGTTGCGCTTGGGTTCATCGACGGTAAATACTTCGCAACGCCCCTTGAAAGGGGAGCCGCCGCGATTATGAGCATGGTCAAAGCCGACGGCATCGTCGATATCGACAGAAACGTCGAAGGTATCGATTCCGGCGAAGAAGTCAGGGTTGAACTTTTAAGCGACCTTGACAGCATAAAAAGAAAACTCGTGATTATCGGCAGCCACGACGTGGCAATCGATATTATCGGCGATACGATCCCCGTCGTGTCGGCGCACGTCGGAAGTATGGGCGGGATTTTCGCAATGAAAAACGACGCGTGCCATATTGCGCCTATTCATCTTCTTGACGCGGAAACGGGGGAATACAACGTCCCGTTCGTCAAAAAATACTTCGGCGAGGGAACGATGGCGATAATCAAAGGTCTTGGGCGCACGCAAGGACTTATGGTGCGTCGCGGCGACGACAGAATTAAATCCGTCGGCGACCTTAAAGGCGGCAGGTTTTCCTTTGCCAACCGACAAAGCGGCGCGGGCACGCGACTCCTGTTCGATTATCTTCTGAAAAAAAACGGAATAAGCAAGGACGAGGTCAACGGCTACGAAAAAGAATTCGTCACGCATCTTGCGGTTGCGTGCGCGGTGCAGAACGGCGTGTTTGACTGCGGTCTCGGCGTGGAGTCGGCGGCAAACGCAATGGGGCTTGACTTTATCCCCGTCGGGCAGGAAAGTTACGACTTCCTTGTGAAAAAATCAATGCTTCAAAACGAAGAAATCAAAAACTTCATAAGCGTTTTGAAAAGCGACGATTTCAGGGAAAAAACGGCTGCGCTCGGCGGCTATACGTTCGACAAAACAGGGGAAATTATTTTGGTATGAAAGACGCGTTTTCACGGACAATCGATTATATGCGTGTATCGCTGACCGACAGATGCAACTATCGGTGCGTGTACTGCATGGACGAATGCGGCGTCGAAAAAAAGTCGCACGACGACATTCTGTCTTTTGAAGACGTAATGACGATAATCAGGGCGTTTCATAACCTTGGCGGAAAGAAGGTGCGCTTCACAGGGGGCGAGCCGCTTCTTCGAAAAAACGCCGCGGATTTTATTTGTTCGGTAAAAAAAGAATTGCCCGACCTTTGCATCGGATTGACGACAAACGGCGTTTATCTTCCAAAATATATTGATAAACTGTCTGATTGCATTGACGGGCTTAACGTGAGCATTGATTCGCTCAGCGACGAAATTTACAATAAAATCACGCGGGGCGGCAATCTCGAATGTGCGATACAAGGAATTTCGGCGGCGAAAAACAGCGGCATTAAAAAAATCAAAGTCAACGCCGTTTTAATGAAGGGCGTGAACGACGACGTGAGCGCGTTTTCGGAATTTGCAAAAAAACACGATGTAAAAGTCAGGTTCATCGAAATGATGCCGATAATGAACGAGCATGCGTTTCATAAGTATTTTCTGCCGGCGGAAATATTCGTGAAAGAAAACGATATGAAGTTTCTTCGCCGCGAAAACAAGGTTGACGTTTATATGACGAAAGACGGCGTCGAAATCGGCGTAATCGCCGCGCTCCAAAGCAAGTTCTGTTCGTCGTGCAATCGCATCAGGCTGACCGCCGACGGCAAGATTTTACCGTGTCTGCATCACGACGTTTTTGTCGACGTAAAGCCGTATCTTGCCGACGGGAACGTCGAAGACGCAATACTGAAAGCGGTGGAAATCAAACCGTGGGAACACCTTATCGAAATGGGTGTGCTTCAAAAAATCAATATGTACGGAATCGGAGGATAATATGGAACTGAGTCACGTTGACGAAAACGGCGCGAAAATGGTTGACGTCGGGGAGAAATCGGCGACAAAACGCACTGCCGTTGCGCGCGGGGAAATCAAAACGAAGCCCGACACGATAATTCTTCTGACAAACAAAGAAACGCCGAAGGGCGACGTCCTGAACACGGCGAGAGTTGCGGGGATTATGGCGGCAAAAAACACGTCGTCGCTTATCCCGATGTGCCATAACGTCCCCCTTGACAACGTAAAAATCGAGTTTGAAATCGGGCGCGACAAAGTGGTCGTCACGGCAACCGCCGTCGCAACGTACAAAACCGGAGTCGAGATGGAAGCGCTTGTCGCGGTGAGCGTCGCAAGCCTTACGATATACGATATGCTGAAAGCCGTCGATAAAAGTATGGTGATCGGCGAGATTTGCCTTTTGAAAAAAGAAGGCGGAAAAAGCGGAATTTACGAGAGGGTGTAATATGGCAAAAGTTGTTGCGGTAAACGTAAGCGAGAAAAAAGGAACAATCAAACACGCAGTCGAAAAGGTCGAAATGAAAGAAGATTTCGGCATCGTCGGGGATTCGCACGCCGAACAAGGCAGCATCCGACAGATAAGTCTTCTTGGCATCGAAAGCATCAACAAAATGAAAGAATACGGCATCGGGCTTTGCGTCGGAAAATTTGCCGAAAACGTGACGACGGAAGGGATTTGTTTGTACGAATTGCCTGTCGGAACAAAACTGAAAATCGGCGAAACGCTCCACGAAGTGACGCAAATCGGCAAAAAATGCCACGCCGGCGACGGGTGCGAAATCGCGAAACTCACAGGAAAATGCATTATGCCGAAAGAAGGAATATTCACGCGCGTGCTGAAAGGCGGCATCGTGCGCGCAGGCGACGAAATCGTCATTGAAAAATAAGCGATATTAAAACTTATAAAAAAGAAAACAAGCGGTTTATGCCGCTTGTTTTTTTCGTTAAATATGGTTTTTTGCAAATTATCGGGAAATCGTGACCATTTTTATCGTGTTGGTGTTGCCCGATTTTTCGCCCGCCGTACCTGCGGTTATTACAATCGAATCGCCGGAACGCAACGACGGCATATTGTTTATCGCAGCCTTTTCCGCCTCGTAAAACAGAACGTCGGTGGAGTTGTAGTGCGCGCTCATAACGGGAAGAACGCCCCAGGACAAAGCAAGTTTATACCACACCGCCTTGTCGGTTGCCATGCCGATTATATCCATCGGCGCGCGGAAGCGGGAAACCATACGGACGGTCGTGCCCGAATTTGACGTGACGACGATTGCTTTCGCGCCGATATCGATTGCCATACCGCAAGTTGCGTGCGACACCGCGTCCGCCTTGTTTTTGATTTTGAAATGGCTGTCGTGGAAGCGGGAAACGTAGTCGATGTGACGTTCCGTTTCTTCGACGATATCAGACATCGTACGCACCGTTTCGACGGGGTACTTGCCCGCCGCCGATTCGCCTGACAGCATAACCGCGCTCGTGCCGTCGTAAACGGCGTTTGCAACGTCCGAAATTTCCGCGCGGGTGGGGCGGGGGTTCTGGATCATGGATTCCAGCATTTCGGTTGCGGTGATAACGCGCTTTCCGAGAAGTCTGCATTTTGTGATGAGATATTTCTGGACGGCGGGTACTTCGGCAAACGGGATTTCCACGCCAAGATCCCCGCGGCCGATCATAATGCCTTCGCACTCCGAGCAAATATCCTCGATATTTTCAATGCCGCTACGGTTTTCGATTTTTGCGATTATATCGATGTTTTCGCCGCCGTTTTCTTTCAGAAAGGTTTTAAGGTCGACAAGGTCCTGCTTGCACGACACGAACGATGCCGCAATAAAACTCACGCCGTTTTTTATGCCGAAAAGAAGGTCGGCTTTGTCCTGCTCGCCAAGGTAAACCTGGCGGAGCGTTTTCCCCGGGAAGGACATACTTTTGCGGTTTGAAAGTTCGCCGCCGATAAGGGTTCTGCACTTGATTTCCGTGCCGTCGATTTTGGCGACTTCAAAGGTCACAAGCCCGTTGTTGACAAGGATTTTGTCGCCGACGGACAAGTCGGACGGCAAACCTTTGTAGCTCACCGACACGATATTTTCGTTGCCTTGAACGTCGCGCGCCGTGAACGTGAAATCCGCGCCGTCGGGGATAATAACCTTGCCGTTTTCAAAGGTTTTTAAGCGGTATTCGGGACCTTTCGTGTCAAGCATAATCGCGATTGGCAGGTTAAGTTCCTCACGCACTTTTTTAATCATTTCGATTGTTTTTTTGTGTTCGTCGTGGGTCCCGTGCGAAAAGTTGAGCCTTGCGACGTTCAACCCCGTTTTGCACATTGCGCGAAAGATGTCTTCGTTGTCCGACGACGGGCCTATCGTGCATACTATTTTGGTTTTTCTCATATTAAAACTCCATACGCAAATCAATGCGCAAATATTATATTCAATCGTAATAAATTATAGATATTTTCACGAAATCGTCAAGCGTAAATAAGGGGGTTGAGTTTTTCCGTTTTTCGTGATAAAATATTTTTTGGAGGGGCAGCGATATGGATACGAAATTAAAATACGTGTCTGACGACCGTCGTTATAAAATCGTAATCATTATTCTCGTTTCGATTATAGTGTTGTTTTACGTTGCCATCCCGATTTATCGGAAACTGTATGATAAGTTTTTCATTTATTACAAAAAAGAAAATCCGTCGATTTCGACGGGCATAGGGTTGTATGGAAAACCTGAAAAAACCTCGGTTTACGATGAAGAAACGGGAACATATACCGTTTCTTATACCGTCGAATATAAGATAAACGCCGGCGCACCCGTTGTAAGTTTTACTTGCACGTATGATTTTCGCGACAAAGACGGCGTGGTACAGGATACGAAAACGAGCAACCCCGTCGTAATCAACGAATGCCCCGACGATAAACTTACGATTGTTTTTGAGAAAGTAAGAATAGATCCCGTTTCGTACAGAAGCGTCGATATGAACGTCGTTTACGCAAAGTCGTTTTACGAAGAAGGGCTTGAAAAACTTTCCCCGTTTGACAGGTGGTTGAAAGAGAATCCGTGGTTGTGGGCGTTATTTGTCGTGCCATACCTTATCGCTATGGGCGTGATTATGGTTGCCACGGCAAAGTTTTTATGCGCCGATTGCGACCTGAAAGACAAGGAATTCTGGAAATCCGTCGCGGCGGGCGTATTCTGGCCGATCGGCGCGCCGATACTTCTTTCTGCGTATATCAAATCCGAAAAAGAAAAACAACGAAAACGCATCGAAAGAAACAAAAAGGAACGCACTGAAAAAAACGATATTCGTACGAACGAAGAAATAGATACTACTGGTGAATTATGATTGTTGTGAATTTGTATTATACGGGCAAAAACGGGTCGGCGAGAGAGTTTGTAAACGAAATGGAATCGTCGGGTATTGCGGACAAGGTGAGAAACGAAAAGGGTAATCTCGGATACGAATACTTCTTTTCGCAAAAGGACGAAGAAACCGTGCTGCTTGTCGATAAATGGGCGGACGAGGGGGCAATCGACGACCATCATAAGTCGGAAATGATGAAAGAAATCGCAAGGCTTCGCGACAAATATAAATTGCGGTTGAAAGTCGAAAAATTTATCAAGGAATAAAAAGTGCGGACGAAGTCTCGTCCGCATTTTCGTTATTTCATGTAAATTCCGAGGCGGACGGATAATACCGCCGCAATAAAAAGTTTCACAAGGTCGGGCACGATATACGGCACCACGCAAAGCATAAGCGCGCTTTTCACGCCGATACTGCCGACGTTTTTCCCGTAAACCGTGATAAACCATGCCGTACCGAAAACGTAACATATCGTAAGCCCCAGAATATTTGCGGCGAAAAACACGCCGATTCGCGCGAATTTGTTTTTCACGGGGATAATTTTTGCAAGCCCCGAAATCACGACGGCGAAAGCAAAACCGAAAATATATCCGCCGGTTGCGCCCATAAGTGCGGGCACGCCCGATTTAAACCCCGCAAAAACCGGAACGCCGATAAGCCCCAGAAGAATATAAATAAGGATTGTCAACAGTCCTTTTTTCCAGCCGAGAATACCGCCGATTGCCGCAACCGCAAGCGTTTGCAACGTAAAAGGCACGTCGCCGACGGGGATTGAAATCCACGCGCAAACGGTAACGACCGCAACGCCCAGCGCAACGTAGGTAAGATCCCTTGTTTTCGACGGGCGGTCGGCGTCCGAAAAAGTATTTTCGCAATTTATGGCAACGTCTTTTTTCATATCGGAAATATTTTATCGTTTCTCGGCGAAGTTGTCAATAACCGATATTATATATTTGCATATATATCCTACATTGTACAAAAATTAACGATCCCGCAATAATAATGTTTGCAAAACGCGCGCGCATAGTGTAGAATATCAAGTGAAATAATCAAAGGACGGACTAATATGAAATACGGCAAAATCAATCACGTCGGTATCGTCGTCAAAGACTGGAACGAGGCAACCGACAGATACGGCAAACTTTTCGGCATTAAACATTGGTATGAAATCGTCACCGACGAGGGCACTTTCGACCTTAAATACCACGGCGAAAAAAAGGACTGCAAGGTTCGCATCTTCTATGGCGGAAAGGGCACGACCAAACTTGAAATCATCGAAACTCAGGGCGAAAAGAATATTTACGATTACTTTTACGAAAAGCGCGGCGAGGCGGCGCATCACCTTATGTATATGACGAAAGACCTTGACAGGACGATTAAGGAGTTTTCAGAAAACGGATACAAGGTGTTCCAGAACGCGACGTTTTCAAGCGGCGGCGCGAAAATCCGCTACGCCTACATGGGCAAGGACGAAGACGGGCTTATTTTTGAATTCGTCGAATGCTCGTTAACCAAACATATCAAAAAAGGCGATATGCCTTTCGAGATGCAAATCGGTGCTCTTACGGGCAGCTATAAAAAAGTCAAATAAGGAGAAACTCTTATGGACATCAGAGAAATTTTGAATCATTGCGACCACACTCTGCTTGCACAGACCGCAACGTGGGAAGAAATCAAGGCGATTCTGGACGACGGCATAAAATATCACGTCGCGTCGTGCTGTATTCCCCCGTCATTTGTGAAGCGCGCGAAAGAGTACGTCGGGGACAAACTCAGCATCTGCACGGTCATCGGGTTCCCCAACGGCTACAACACCGCCGACGTCAAACTCTTTGAGACGGAACAGGCTCTGAAAGAGGGCGCGGACGAAATCGATATGGTTGTCAATATCGGCGACGTGAAAGAGCATAACTTTGAAAAAGTTACCGACGAAATCAGACTTCTGAAAAACGCCTGCGGCAAAAAAGTCCTGAAAGTCATCATCGAAACCTGCCTTTTGACCGACGAAGAAAAAATCGCAATGTGCAAAGCCGTTACCGACGCTCACGCCGATTATATTAAAACGTCGACGGGATTTTCGAAAGCGGGCGCAACTTTTGAAGACGTGGAACTTTTCAAAAAACACGTCGGAAAAGACGTGAAAATCAAGGCGGCGGGCGGTATCGCGTCGCTTGACGACGCCGAAAAATTCCTTTCTCTCGGCGCAGACCGACTCGGCACGAGCCGTATCGTTAAAATCGCAAAAGCAAACGAAAATAAATGAGGTAAATTATGAGAAATATCCCCACACCCCACAACAGTGCAAATATCGACGATTTCGCAAAAACCGTCCTTATGCCGGGCGATCCCCTTCGCGCGAAATTCATTGCGGAAAACTTTTTGGAAGACCCCGTACTCGTCAACGGCGTGCGCGGTATTAACGGATATACCGGTATGTACAATGGCAAAATCGTGTCCGTCATGGCGTCGGGCATGGGCATACCTTCGATCGGTATTTATTCGTACGAACTTTTCAATTTTTACAACGTCGAAAACATCATAAGAATCGGCAGTGCGGGCGCGATCTCCGACGAGGTCAATCTTCGCGATATCGTCATCGGACAGGGCGCTTGCACCAACAGTAATTACGCAAGCCAGTTCAATCTTCCCGGCACGTACGCGCCGATCGCAAGTTATAAACTCCTGAAACAGGCGGTCGATTTTGCACAAGACGCGGGCGTCAATTATAAGGTCGGCAATCTGTTTTCGTCGGACACCTTTTACGACGACGCGGCAAGCCTTTCCGACTGGCGTAAAATGGGCGTGCTTGCGGTTGAAATGGAAAGCGCCGCGCTTTATATGAACGCAGCGCGCGCCGGCAAGAACGCGCTGTGCATCTGCACCATTTCGGATTGTCCGTTCACAGGGGAAAGTTGCACTGCCGAAGAAAGACAGAATACTTTCACCGATATGATGGAAATCGCACTTAAAATTGCGGAAATAAATGATTAAACGTGTTTTTTTGATTGTTTTGGATAGTCTGGGCGTCGGCGAACTTCCCGACGCGTACAAGTTTCACGACGAGGGAAGCAACACTTTGCGCGCGATAAGAACGTCAAAGTTTTTTGTGGGAGACAACCTGAAAAAACTTGGAATGTTCAACATCGACGGCGTTGAAGGCGGCATCGAAAATCCGACGGGCGTTTATGCGCGGCTTTCCGAAAAATCGGCGGGCAAGGATACTACCGTCGGGCACTGGGAAATCGCTGGGCTCGTGTCGGAAAATCCGCTGCCCACGTTCCCCGACGGCTTTCCGAAAGAAGTCATCGACGAGTTTGAAAAACAGACCGGCAGAAAAACTTTGTGCAATAAGCCGTATTCCGGCACGGAAGTCATAAAAGACTTTGGCAAAGAACACGTCGACACGGGCGCGCTCATCGTTTATACGTCCGCCGACAGCGTGTTCCAGATTGCCGCGCACGAGGACGTCGTCCCCGTGAAAGAACTGTATCGTTATTGCGAAATCGCACGCAAAATTCTGACGGGTAAATACGGCGTCGGAAGGGTAATCGCACGACCTTTTGTAGGCAGTTATCCGGACTTTGTCCGCACCGATAACCGCCACGACTTTTCCTTGACGCCCCCCGGCGACACCATGCTTGACCTTATCGAAAGAAAAGGGCTGGACACGATCGGCGTCGGAAAGATTTACGATATTTTCAACGGAAAGGGCATAAAGGAAACTTATCATATCCGCGATAACACCGACGGCATGCGCGTTACGAAAGAACTGCAAGCAAAGGACTTCAACGGGCTTTGCTTTGTGAACCTTGTGGACTTCGATATGAAATACGGCCACAGAAACGACGTGGACGGATATGCAAAAGCCGTCGCCGAATTCGACGCGTGGCTCCCGACGTTTATGCATGATATGAAAGCCGACGACGTTTTGATGATAACGTCCGATCACGGCTGCGATCCTCTCACGCCCAGCACCGACCACAGCAGAGAATATATTTTCCTGCTTGCGACGGGCGAGACGCTGAAAGAAAACGTCAACCTGGGCACGTTGGACGGGTACAGCGACATCTCGGCAACGATACTCGATATGTTTGGCATCGAAAACACTTTGCAGGGAAAAAGTTTCCTGAAACAAATCGAAAAACAGCAATGATTTTTGGATAGTTGCGGATTTTTTAATAAATTTCCGACAGCCGCAAGACAACAGTTATCTTTTTTGAAGAAAGTACCTTTGCGACGAGGTCGAAGGTATGCGCGAATTGCACGTGGGTATGGCGAAAAAATGATGGATTACAAAAGTTTGATCAGAAAAGCAATGCAGGCGTCCGAAAGGGCGTATTCCCCGTACTCTCACTTTAAGGTGGGGGCGGTGCTTGTCGCAAAAGACGGGCGCGAATACGAAGGCGCGAATATCGAAAACGCCTCCTTTTCCGTCACGAATTGTGCGGAACGAGTTGCGCTCGGCAAGGCGATTTTCGACGGCGCAAGAGAGTTTCGTGCGATCGTCGTCGTCGGACATAAGGACGGACAACCTTTCGATTACTGCGCTCCGTGCGGCGTTTGCCGGCAGGCTCTGACGGAATTCAACGACGGCAGTATGGAAGTCGTTTTGGCAAAATCGGAAGATGAATATAAAGTTTTGACACTTAAAGACGTTTTACCGCTTGCTTTCACGGAGGTTAACTTATGAGAATGTACGATATTATCAAGAAAAAACGCGACGGCGGCACGCTTACGAAAGAAGAAATCGAGTTCTTCATTTCGGGTTACGTTTCGGGCGATATCCCCGATTATCAGGCGTCGGCGCTTCTTATGGCGATATACTTTCGCGGGATGAACGTCGACGAAACCACGTGTCTGACGCTTGCAATCACGAATTCGGGCGACAAGGTCGATTTGTCCGGCATCAAAGGTTTTAAGGCGGACAAACATTCGACGGGCGGCGTCGGCGACAAAACCACGCTTATCGTTGCGCCTATCGTGGCTTCCGCAGGCGTTAAGGTCGCAAAAATGAGCGGCAGGGGGCTTGGTCATACGGGCGGCACCGTCGATAAACTCGAATCTATCCCGGGATACGAAACTTCCCTTTCGCGCGAAAGATTTTTTGAAATCGTGAATACCGTCGGGTGCAGCGTCATCGGTCAGAGCGGGGAACTTGCACCCGCGGACAAAAAACTGTACGCGCTCCGTGACGTAACGGCAACCGTCGACAAACGCCCGCTTATCGCGTCCAGCATTATGGGCAAAAAACTCGCCTCGGGCGCGGACGGCATCGTTCTGGACGTCAAAGTCGGCAGCGGCGCGTTCAATAAAACCTTCGACGAAGGGCTCGCGCTTGCAAAAATTATGGTCAATATCGGCAATAAGGCGGGCAAAATCACAAGGGCGGTCATCACGAATATGGATAAACCGCTGGGCTACGCCGTCGGAAACGCCATCGAGGTCAAGGAAGCCGTCGAAATTCTGAAAGGAAACGGCGATAAGGAACTCAAAGAAATCTGCATCGAACTTGCAAGCAATATGCTGTATATCGCGGGACGCGGCAGCCTTGAAAACTGCAAAAAAATCGCAACCGCAAAACTCGAAAATGGCGACGCACTCGATACGTTCAAGGCGATGGTTCAGGCGCACGGCGGCGATACGTCGTACGTCGACGATCCCGAAAAATTCCCCCTTGGCAAGTTTTCGCGCGACGTCAAAGCCGATAAAAGCGGCTATATCGTCAATATGGACTGCGAAAAGTACGGGCTTACAAGCCTTGCTCTCGGCGCGGGGCGCAACAAAAAAGAAGACAATATCGACTTTGCGGCAGGGCTTGCCGTAAGAAAGAAAACGGGCGACTTTGTGGAAGTCGGCGACGTCCTTGCAACCCTTTATACATCGGACGAATCGAAACTCGACGCGGCGGAAGAAATCCTGAAATCCGCTTTGTCGTTCGGCGACGTCAAACCGCCCGAAGTCCCGATTATCCTCGGCAGGGTGAAATAGTATGTACAACGACCTGAAATCGGCAATCGAGTTTTTCAAAAACGATAAATTCGCGGCTTCGACCGGCGTCGAAATTCTGTCCGTCGAAAAGGGCCGCGCCGTTTGCGCGCTTGAAATTTCGCAAGGTCACGTCAACTCGGACGGGTTCGTGCAGGGCGGGACAATCTTCACGCTTGCCGATTCCGCTTTCGCCGTCGCCGCAAATCTTGGTACCGCGGACGATTGCTGCGTCGTTACCACACAAAGTAATATCAATTTCCTTTCGTCAGCCGCCTCGGGAAAACTCCTTGCCGAGGCCGTTTGCGTACGCGACGGACACAGCGTTTCGGTTTATAAGGTTACCGTGTCCGACGAAACGAATAATCCGATTGCCTTCGCTACGTTCACCGGATATAAGGTCAAAAAATAATTATTTTCCGCATTCTTGCGGTTTTTTTGGAAGTTATGTGCATTTTCAGACTGTTTTTGAAAAGGGGCGAAAAACCCGCCGAAAATTCCACCGATTCCGTCGTCCCGACGCCCGACGACATCGATGAGCTGGAATCTTTCGACGATATTTTCGACGACGACTGACTTTTATTCGCTTTCACGCATATTTTGCGCTATTTCGGCGAATATCGTTTGACAACGCCTTGTAAATTAAGTATAATTTTAGCGTTGTAAAATTTAATATCTTTTGGAGAAATCGCCTAGTTGGTCGAGGGCGCACGACTGGAAATCGTGTAACCGTGAGAAACGGTTCGAGAGTTCGAATCTCTCTTTCTCCGCCAAAAAAACCCGACGTTTCAGTCGGGTTTTTTGCCGTCAAAAGAGAGATTCTGTGCAATCAAAATATGATTGCACGCGGCTGCGCCGCCGAACTCTCCGTTGCACGCTCCACTATGCGAGTAAACTCGCCCGTTCTCGCTGTAAGGCGAATCTCTCTTTCTCCGCCAATTTAAGTAATCTTACGAATCCGTAGGATTGCTTTTTTTATATTCGCAAAAAATGCTTGTATTTTATTGTGAATATAAAAAGCAGGGGCGCATAGCGCGTAAGATTACTAAAATTGGCAGGAATCCCGCGGAGCAGAAGAGATGTTTGTTGCAGAGCAACAACTGACCTCTCTTTCTCCGCCATAAAAACTCTAATTGCAATTTCTCTACAATATAAACGCAACCGTCGATTTACATAGGTTGCGTTTTAACAATAAAATATTATGAATGGCTGATGTAAGTTTATTTGAAAGGAGTCAATCGAATAAATTCAATTGTTCATATCTTTCGCCGGTGGTCTGCTTCTTGCAGTAATTAAACAAATTTTTATATGTCGTTGACCCTATTCCATCTAATTCTTTTATTTTCCAAAACCTATTTATAGGCATACTTTGTTCTAAGGTTTCAAGTTGTTGAGATGTTAATCTAATATTTTCTTTTAGATCCATTGAACTCATATTATTAAACACTTCCAACATCTCTTTTTCAAGTCCTTCGGCTTCTTTTTTGTTATCTAAACATATATATACCGGAATATCAAGATTGCCTAAATACTTTTCCATTAGAATTTTAACTTTATTCCAATCCAATCCGCCGTTTAAAGTGCCCAGTTTTGAAAAGGCAATACTTTTAATATTATGTTGTTTATATGTTTTTACGAAATCTCTTAAACCGTCTTCTATCCATTCAATTTTAGACGGATATTTAAAATGCCATTTCGTAGGGAAATTAACGATTAATTTATCCTTATCTTGAAAATAATATATGTGTCCGACAGTTATTTCTTTATTTTTGCATTTTTGCTCATAATCTTTTAATAATTCCGGATACCTTAATCCATACTCTAATGCAATGCCGGCATTCATAACACCAACACAATTGATAGTATTTACAATCGCATCTGCATCAGTATTAAAAACAGTTCCTTCTAAATATTTAATCATAATTTACTTTTAATAAAAATACGACGGAGCGTATTCAAATCTGGCATCTTTGCATAGTATTTTACAAGCTTGGTTGTAATCATCTTTGTTTCGGAAATAAAATTTTATTGCGTTTTCTAATGATAACGGTGAATTAATTAAGACTTCCGCATTTCTATGATTTCTTTCTGTTGCATTATTGTTATCATCGTTATAAGAGTAGGAAGCAAATATTTCTTTCCAATTAAAACTTAAAGCTTCTTTTGCAATCTGTGTTCTTTTTGTTGAATATGTGCCGGCGCCACCATCGCAAAAAATTAAACTAGTATCAAGTAATAAATCTTCGGTGAATACGATCATAACGGGGCGTTGCTGATTATGCTTTTTAAAAGCGCTTATATTTGTTGGAGTTTTACACCTGTAATATAATCTGACTTTTGATTTGGTTAATTCATCCGTATGACTTAATACGCTCAATTCTGCATTATCTTCAAAAACTAAACCTTCATTTTTTAATTGATTCCTTGATTTTAACAACTTTGACTTGTAAATATCTATAAAATTGTCAAAATTCGTAGTATGTAAAAAACCTATGAACCCATATTTTTTCCAAATACCTAATAGCTCTTTCCTACTTTCAAATTCTTCATCATGCTGTAATTTAATTATACTATTGCTGCCTTTTTTATTTTTTGATTGAATTTGTGCATAGACATCTCGTCTTATTAAAAAGCTCTTTTCATAGCAATGTTTACAGCAATAATTTTCTATCGGTATATAAATTGATTTACAGTACGGACATAATTTATATTCTTTTTTTTCTTCCATATTTTATTCTCCCTTATTAAAATAATTTTATAGTTCTTTTCGACAAATAGTCAATCATTTTATTGTTATTTGCTACAACTAAAAACATATATTTCAAATCGCTTAATTCATTTTGTGCTTTTACGGAAAAAACTACTAAGCAAAGAGATCTTTGCGCAATTAATTATCGGGGTCCCCGCGGGATACTGTGTACTCGCGGGGAGAAGGAGCACACGAGCAAAAGAGTGAGTATTATCGCCCCCCCCCGATAATGCGATTTCAGAAGCGAAGTGTGCGACGTGCACGCGGCTGCGCCGCCGAACTCGCCGTTGCACGCTCCACTATGCGAGTAAACTCGCCCGTTCTCGCTGAAAGGCGAATGCTCTCTTTCTCCGCCAAAAAAAACCGACGGTACAGTCGGGTTTTTGCCGTCAAAAGAGAGATTACAGTAATTGTATTTAATATATAATAAGGTGTAAATAATTGATAATCAATAAATCGCGAGAAAGTGTGAGTTGTTTGCACGATTTTCAAAAAATGTACTTTTGTGCGATAAATTGGTTGACAAAGCGAAAGTTTGTTGATAATATGATAACAACAATTAAGAGGCGCAAAGCTTATGAGTAACCGCTCCGCAACGGATTGAAGGGGCGAGGGAAAGGAAGTTTTGCCGAAACGGGAAGTCTTATCCGGAAGATTTTGCCGTTGGGTTGCAGGGAAATACGTTGCAAACTGTCGCAAGGGAACTTGCGGAGCGCTTGATGTTAAATATTGATAGTTTTATCATTTTTGCATTTATTGTATCCGTTAGTTTCCGCTAACGGATTTTTGTTATTGAAAAATTTTCAGATAAAGGAGTAACTAAAATGAAAAAAGCCCTTATTGGCATTATCGCCACAATTATGGCAGTAATCACAATGTTTTCTCTTACCGCTTGCCAAAAGCGCACGAAAAAAGATATAAGCAAAGCAACAAGTGTTGCTGATCTCGAAGGCGCGGCAATCGGTGCGCAAGTCGGCACGTTCCACGCAAACGCAAGAAAGCAAATTAAAAACGTAAAGGGCGGCGAATATGAGACTTTTGACGATTTGCTTACGGCACTTTTGTCCGGTGCAATCGACGGCTATATCGCCGAAGAACCCACCGCTTTTTCGGTTTGCCTTAAAAACAGCAATTTGGACTACGTAAAGCTTGTTAATAACGATACGGGCTTCACGGCAACCGATGACGACGTGTCCATTGCAATCGGTCTTAGAAAGGGCAACACGGATTTATTGAATAGAATCAATGCGGCACTTAGAAAGACAACCGCCGAACAAAGAAAAAATCTGATGGAGCAAATTGTCAGAATTAGGAATACGGACGAAAAAATCACGAATTTTGCAGTGTCGAATAGCGCGCCCGAAACAACGAACGGCGTATTAAAAGTCGGCATGGAATGCGCGTACGATCCGTTCAACTGGGCGCAAACAACGGCTGAAAACGGGGCAGTGCCAATTCAAGACAAAAAGGATTTGTATGCAAACGGATACGACGTCCAAATCGCAAAATTTATTGCGAATGAGTTGGGAATGCAACTTGAAATTCACATGGAGAATTTTGATAGCCTTATCCCCGGTGTTGATAAAGGAACGTTCGATGCAATAATCGCAGGTATGTCTCCTACTGCCGAAAGAAGGAAGGCGGTTGACTTCACCGACGTATATTACACCTCGAATCTCGTTGTGATTTATAAAAAATAAGTAGGCAATAAAAATGTTTTTTAAAGATGTAGGTGAAATACTTTCAAAATACTACATGTACATTTTAAGGGGCGTAGGAAACACTTTGCTTCTTGCGCTCACGGGAACGATTCTCGGACTCCTTATAGGTATTTTGATTGGAATATTCAGAACAATGCCTGTTGCAAAAAACAAATGGCTAAGAGTATTGCAAAAGTTCCTTAACTTTATCTGCTCGGTATACATTGAAGTTTTCCGTGGCACCCCTATGATGGTGCAGGCGATGGTTATCTATTGGGGATATGCATTTGCAAGCGGCGGTAACACTCTGCCGCTTATCCCGTCGGGAATCCTTATCGTGTCCATCAACACGGGCGCGTACATGGCGGAAATCGTCAGGGGCGGTATCATCTCTATTAACAAGGGACAGTTTGAAGGAGCACAGGCTATCGGCATGACGCACGCGCAAACGATGTTCTACGTCGTTATCCCTCAAGTTCTTCGCAATATCTTGCCGTCGATCAGCAACGAGTTTATTATCAACATAAAAGATACTTCGGTTCTTAACGTAATCGGTGTTACGGAGTTGTTCTTCTACGCGGGTGTAATTAAAAGATTTAACCTTAAAATATTCCAAACGTATTTCATCGTTTGCGTAGTTTACTTTATTCTTACGTTCTCGATTTCGCGCATTCTGCGCCTTATCGAAAAGAAAATGGACGGCAAAAAGAACTATACGGTGCAGGGCTCGCAAAATATGGACGCGGACTCTATCTTGCGTGAACAGACCGCCGCCGGAGGTAACGGCAATGACTGACGAAATCAGAAACGATAATTTTACAAACGAAACGGAATGCGAAACCCGCGCGGATAACGCCCAAAACGAGGTCGTCATCGAAATCAGACACCTTGGAAAATCTTTTGGCGATCACGAAGTCCTGAAAGACATCGACTTCACCGTGCGTCGCGGCGACGTTACCTGCATAATCGGCGCGTCGGGCAGCGGCAAATCCACGCTTCTTCGCTGTATCAACCTTTTTGAAACTCCGTCTTCGGGCGAAATCCTTTTGAACGGAGAGAACGTCGTCAACACCAAAAACCCTGCGGAATTCAGGAAAAAGGTGGGTATGGTTTTCCAGTCGTTCAACCTTTTCAAAAATATGAACGTACTGAAAAACTGCACGGTCGGCCCCAGAAAAGTCCTGAAACTTTCAAAGGAAGAATCCGAAGCAAGGGCAAGGAAGTATCTGAGACTTGTCGGTATGGAAGCGTACGTCGACGCGCGTCCCGGGCAACTTTCGGGCGGGCAGAAACAGCGCGTCGCAATCGCAAGGGCGCTTGCAATGGAGCCCGAGGTGTTGCTCTTTGACGAGCCGACTTCCGCGCTCGATCCCGAGATGGTGGGCGAGGTTTTGTCAGTCATGAAAACGCTTGCCGAAAGCGGGCTTACGATGGTTGTCGTCACGCACGAAATGGCTTTTGCAAGGGACGTTGCGACCAACGTCGTGTTTATGGATCAGGGCGTCATCGTCGAAGAAGGCGCGCCGAAAGACATCTTCACAAACCCGAAAGAAGAGCGCACGAAGGAGTTTTTGTCAAGACTTCTTGGCGAGAACAAATAATTTTTCAAAAAACGACGTCGGACGCCCGAGAAAAACCTTGGGCGTCTTTTTGTTGCGAAATTTGTCGATTATGCCAAAAACGGGTGTTCTTGCAACCGAATTGTCGCATAAACTTGCGGTTTCATTATTTGAGCAAAAAATACGACATGCGTATAATTATATTTAAATAATAAATCCTTAATAATAATTTCGATTTAGTCTTGACATTGTTTTTTGAAATAGGCTATAATCAAATTGAAAAGCGGTTGAGGTTATTTTCTTTGACCGTTTCGCTATGTATAAGGATGGTTAAGCAGACTAAACTGCTAAATTATAAACCTAAAGGAGAAGAATATGAAGAAAAAAGTATTACTCGTAACGCTTCTTGTTGTGGCTATCGTTGCAAGTTGCTTCGCGTTCACCGCGTGCAACAAAGACAAAGGCGACGGCGACAAAGGTGTAAAAGTTGCGATGATTACCGACTACGGCGATATCACCGACCAGTCTTTCAACCAAACCACTTACGAAGCATGCAAGGCTTACTGTGATGCTAACAACATTAAGTTTAAGTATTTTAAACCTACTGGTAATAGCACCGAAGCCCGTGTCACTTCCGTAAACACTGCAATTGCCGAAGGTTATACCATTATCGTTATGCCCGGCTATGCATTCGGTGGCACGATCGTTGAAGTTGCAGAAAACAACCCCGAAATTAAATTCGTTGCGTTGGACGTTGCAAGAGGCGATTTGCTTGAAGCAAAGTATGGTAAAGAATATGATTATAATCCTGACAATCCCAAATGGACTTATCAGCTTCCTTCGAATGTAACGAGCTTCGTATATCAAGAAGAAATCTCCGGCTTTATGGCAGGTTATGCTGCCGTTAAAGAAGGCTATAAGAAACTCGGCTTCCTTGGCGGTATGGCAGTTCCTGCGGTTATCCGTTTCGGTTACGGTTTCGTACAAGGCGCAAATACTGCTGCTGTTGAAATGAAAATCGCAAACGAAGTTTCCGTAAACTATGTATACGGTGGTCAATTCTATGGTGATTCTGATATTACCGGCGCAATGGACACTTGGTATAAAGAAAAAGGCGTAGAAGTCGTATTCGCATGCGGCGGCGGTATCTTTACTTCTGCTTGTGAAGCGGCGACGAAAGCAGGCGTCAACGGCAAAGTCATCGGCGTTGACACCGACCAGAGCTATATCATTAACGGTAAATACGGCGCAGGTTTGTGCATTACTTCCGCAATGAAAGGTCTTGCTCCTACTGTCAACACCATTCTTACCGATATTTTTGCAGGCAAATGGGAAAACTATGCAGGCAAAATCAATAAATTAGGTATGGTATCGGGCACCGACGCTTCCTTGAACTACGTACAACTCCCGACGGACACCTGGTCGATGACCAAATTTACGAAAGCAGATTATGCAACGCTTGTCGGCAAAATCTTTGACGGAACCATCAAGATTTCCGATGCAATTGACAAAATGCCTACGACTACGATTAAAGTAACCACGCAGGATAACATTCACTAATTGAAAACCAAAAAGAAAGGAAGGCTTTGCCTTCCTTTTTTTTATGCGTTTAAAAACTAAACTTATATAAATTTCTTGAAAACACAGCCGATATATAGTATAATAAAAATATCAATTTTGAGGTTATATTGATATGGCAGAAAACTATGTAATAAATGACGCATCCGAAGACTTCGTCATTGAGATGCGCCATATCACGAAAGAATTCCCCGGAATTATCGCAAACGACGATATTACGTTGCAACTTCGACGCGGGGAAATTCACGCCCTTCTTGGTGAAAACGGCGCCGGAAAATCCACGCTAATGTCGGTATTGTTCGGCTTGTATCAGCCAGAAAAAGGCGAAATTCTGAAAAACGGACAAGTCGTAAAAATCAATAATCCCAACGACGCAACCGCTCTTGGCATAGGTATGGTGCATCAGCACTTCAAACTTGTGGAGGTGTTCAGCGTACTTGACAACATTATCCTTGGTGCGGAGCCTAATAAGGCGGGCTTTCTGACAAAAAAAGAGGCGCGCGAAAAGGTTGTCGCGCTTTCCGAAAAGTACGGTCTTATGGTTGATCCCGACGCGATAATCGAAGATATTACGGTTGGTATGCAACAGCGCGTCGAAATTTTGAAAATGCTGTACCGCGACAACGAAATTCTGATTTTTGACGAGCCGACGGCAGTCCTTACCCCGCAGGAAATCGACGAACTTATGAAGATTATGAAAAACCTTGCGGCAGAAGGAAAGTCGATTTTGTTCATCACCCACAAGCTTAACGAAATTATGGCGGTTGCCGACCGTTGCAGCGTATTAAGAAAAGGCAAGTACATCGGCACCGTCGAAATCAAGGACACGACGAAGGAAGAACTTTCCGAAATGATGGTCGGTCGCCAGGTGAAGTTTGAGGTCGATAAGGACGAGGCGATCCCCGGCGACGTCGTTCTGGAAGTCGATAAACTGTGCGTCGAAAGCAAGATTCACAAAAAACTTGCCGTAAAGGACGTGAGTTTTCAGGTGCATGCGGGCGAAATCGTTTGTATCGCGGGCATTGACGGCAACGGTCAGACCGAACTTGTTTACGGCATAACGGGGCTTGAAAAACTTGCTCCCAACGTCAAAGAAGAGGTCGAAGAACACGTTGAAAAACCCGTATGGCAAAAACTGAAAGAAGTCGAAAAGCAGGAACGCGCGAAATTGTTCTTCACGCAGTGTGGGGAACAGCTGAAATTCTTCTTTGTCGAACTTGGCAAAAAGATTTGGAAAAAACTGAAAAAATTTGGCGAAACGGTTGCGGCAAAATCCGTTGCTCTTTGGAACAAACTCGTTTTGCTGTTCAATAAAAACAAGGCGCAGGAACTCGATCCGAACGCCGACGTGAAGGGAAGAATCACCCTTTGCGGACAGGATATCACGAAAGCACCGATAAGAAAACGCAGCAAAACGGGCATGAGTCACATCCCCGAAGACAGGCATAAATACGGACTTGTGCTGGATTATACTCTGGAACAAAATATGGTGCTTCAACGCTATTGGCAAAAAGAGTTTGAAAAAGCCGGTTTCATAAAAAAGAAGGCGGTCAGGAAGTATTCCGACAAACTTATCGAACAGTACGACGTCAGAAGCGGACAAGGCTCCGTAACAATGGTCAGAAGCATGTCGGGCGGCAATCAGCAAAAAGCAATCGTCGCGCGCGAACTCGACCGCGAGCATAAACTTCTGATTGCTGTACAGCCCACACGCGGACTTGACGTCGGCGCAATCGAATATATCCACTCGCAAATCGTGAAAGACCGCGACGCGGGGGCGGGCGTACTGCTTGTTTCGCTGGAACTTGACGAAGTAATGAATCTGAGCGACCGAATCCTTGTAATGTACGAGGGCGAAATCGTGGGTGAACTCGATCCGAAGAAAACCACGGTGCAGGAACTCGGTTTGTATATGGCCGGCGCAAAGCGCGATAACTCTGAAAACAACAAGGAGGACGAACAATGAAAAACTTCGGTGAAAAAACAAAACGCTGGTTCAAGTCGTTATTCGTCCAGACCGACGGCAACGAACCAAAAATGCTGACTTTTATCAAAAAAGAAGGCACGCAGACGGTAATTTCGTCGATACTGTGCGCGCTTCTCGGTATTCTACTTGGTTATATCGTATTGCTTTGCATTAATGCGGAAAACGCAGGAAAAGCAATGGGGGCAATACTTAAAAACTTTGGCAACTTTTCGTCAAACCCACGACTTGAAAAGTATTATTTCGGCTCGACATTGGTGAAATCCGTGCCGCTTATCATGTGCGGACTTTCGGTAATGTTTGCATATAAGGCGGGCTTGTTTAATATCGGCGTCGGCGGACAGTACTGCATCGGAATTTGCTTTTCGTTGTATGCCGCGCTCGTGTGGCAACTTCCCTGGTATGCGTGCATAATCGTTGCCGCATTGATTGGCGCGCTTTGGGGTGCGCTTTCCGGATTGTTCAAGGCGCTGTTCAACGTGAACGAAGTCATCGCCTGCATTATGACAAACTGGATTGGGCTGTATCTCACAAATATTTTGCTGAGCCATCCGAAAGCAATGAACCCTACGTTGTCGGAAACTTACAAAATAGGAAAAAAAGCAATTATTCCCGACGGTGGTCTTTCAAAACTTTTCAGCAATAACCAATACGTTACCCTTGCGATTATTTTCACGATAATTATTGCGGTTATCGTTCTCATCGTAATGAACAAGACGACTTTCGGGTACGAACTGAAAGCAACGGGCAACAATAAATTCGCGGCAAAATACGCGGGAATGAAAGATAAACGCAATATTATCCTTACAATGGCGATTTCGGGCGCGCTTGCGTCCCTCGGAGCGGCGTTTTTCTATCTCACGGGTATCGAAAACTTCAAGACGGCAAGCTCCGTCCCCGCAATGGGCTTCAACGGCATCGCCGTCGCGTTCCTTGGCGGTCTTAACCCTATCGGTATAGTTGTTGCGGGTTTATTTATCGAACATATCACGCTCGGTGGCGGATACGTCGATACGACGTACTACAACCCGCAGGTTGCCGACCTTATGATCGCAATCATTATTTATCTGTGCGCGTTCGTACTGTTCTTCAAACAATTCATGAAAAAATATCTGAATAAACTCACCGAAAAAATCGCCGATAAAATAGGCGCACAGGCGGAAGTAGCGGCTGACTCAACCGTCACCGAAACGGCGTCCGACGCGTCCGACGGCGAAATAAACGAAATTTCGGAAACCCCCGAAAAAGAGTTTAAGAAAGAGGTAGAAACGGAGGTCGAGGAAATGCCCCCGATTGTCGATGAAAAATCCGGAAAGGAGGTCGATGAGAAATGACGTTACTTGTTCAATATACTTTGATTTATGCGGCAGTTTTGACCTTGGTTGCTCTCGGCGGCATGTTCTCGGAACGCTCGGGCGTTATCAATATCGGCCTTGAAGGTATCATGGTTTTCGGCGCGATGGGCGGCGCAATGACAATGGTTTTGTTGCCCGCAACCACACCCCCGGGACTTATCGTAATTCTGACTCTTATCGTCGCCGCGCTTGTCGGTATGGTTTCGTCGCTTCTTCTTGCGGTGGCGTGCATCAACTTCAAAGCCGACCAGACTCTTGCCGGCACTGCACTGAATATGCTGGCGACGGCAACCGCAACGGTGCTTATCAAAGCGTTCAATACCAAACGCAGCAACGGATCCAACTTCTCGGCAATACTCGACTACATCGAAGCAAGGCGCGGCTTTATCTTCAAAATCGGCAAACTCGAACTCAGCTGGTTTATCGTGATTGCGATAATTCTTCTGATTGTCTCGTGGGTTGTGCTGTATAAAACCAAATTCGGTTTGCGACTTCGTTCCTGCGGCGAGCATCCGCAGGCGGCAGACAGCGTCGGTATCAACGTTTACAAAATGAGATACGCGGGCGTTATTATTTCGGGCGCGCTGGGCGGTCTTGGCGGTCTTATTTATATCGCCGCGGCAAACAGCACCTGGCACTTCGACGTCGGCGTTGCGGGCGCGGGCTTCCTTGCGCTTGCGGTTATGATTTTCGGTCAATGGAAACCGATAAGAATCGCGCTTGCCGCATTGTTGTTCGGTTTGTTCAGGGCGTTGTCGAACGTGTATCTCGGCATCGACTGGCTTGCGAATATCGGCATCAGCGGCACGGTTTACAATATGTTGCCGTATATCGTCTCCCTTATCGTCCTGGCGTTCACGTCCAAAAAGTCGCGCGCGCCGAAAGCGGAGGGGATCCCGTACGACAAGGGTATGCGCTAAACTATGGCAAAATTATATTTCAAATTCGGGGCGATGGGCTGCTCGAAAACAGCCCAGGCTCTTATTACAAAATTCAACTATGAAGAGCGCGGCATGAAAGTGCTGCTTCTGAAACCGTCCGTGGACGTGCGCGACGGAGAGGAAATCGTCAAATCGCGAATCGGGCTTACCGCAAAAGCCGTCGTCGTGAACGATAAGGAAGACCTTTACAAGGCGTATGAGGAAAAGTACCGCGACCGCGACGTCATCATCGTGGACGAGTGCCAGTTTCTGACGCCCGAACAGGTGGACGAACTCGGACAAATCGTCATCGACTTCAACGTGCCGGTGCTGTGCTTTGGTCTTCGCACCGACTTTCTGACGCACTTGTTCCCGGGGAGTCGCAGACTTTTTGAAATTGCCGAGTCCATTACCGAGATCAAATCGGTGTGCAAATGCGGCGCGAAGGCAACCGTCAACGCGCGCCTTGACGATGACGGCAACGTCGTGTATTCGGGCGAACAGGTGTGTCTCGGCGGCAACGACAGGTACGTCGCGATGTGCAGAAAATGCTGGCTGAAAAAGAAAGCCGAACAGGAAAACGCAAAAGAGTTATGAACAGTATCGTAATTGGTTTTACGGGCGGCACGGGCAGCGGCAAAACCACGCTCGCACAACGCCTGAACGAGGTTTTCAAAAACAACTCCGTCATAATTAAGCAGGACAGTTATTACAAGGACTTTCCCGATAAATCGTTTGAGGAGCGCGTGCAGATAAATTACGACCACCCCGATTCGTTCGATATGGAACGGTTTACCGACGACGTAAGACGCCTTAAAGCGGGCGAAACCATCGAGTGTCCCGTCTATAACTACGCCGAGTACAAGCGCGATAAGGAAACCGTCACGGTGGAACCAAAAAGAATAATAATTCTGGAAGGGCTGTTCCTTTTTGAAAACCCTGCGCTCAGCGATCTTATCGACATCAAAGTGTTTGTCGACACGGACGCCGACGTAAGGATTTTAAGGCGCATTATCCGCGACGTCAAGGAAAGAGGCAGGAGCCTCGATTCCGTCGTTTTGCAGTACCTTACGACCGTCAAACCGATGCACGAAAGGTTTATCGAGCCGGAAAAGAAGCGCGCCGATATCATCGTGCCGGAAGGCGGATATAACGAGGTTGCTTTTGACATGATTGTGGACGCGATAAAGCACAAGTTAAATTAAAAAGTGAAAGATAAGAAACCGTTTACGGCGCAGCGATTATTTATCGCTGCGCCGTAGTTTTTGCAATGCAAAGTGCGGCGCACACTGCGCTTTTGAAATCGCATTGTCGGGGCGGCAATGCTCACTCTTTTGCTTGTGTGCGCCTTTTCTCCACGCAAGTACAAAAGTATCTTGCGTGGGATTTATGAAAAGGATTCCCTTCCGGGAGATGCGTCGCACACTGCGCTTTTGAAATCACATTATTACAGGCAATAATGCTCACTCTTTTGCTTGTGTGCGCCTTTTCCCCACGGGTACACAGTATCCCGCGGGGACCCCTGTTTATGCCTCGCAATGCCAGAGTGCGTTGCACGGAGCGCATAACAAAAACCCCTCGCGGTGGCGAGGGGTTTTCAAACGGAAAATTATTGTTGATTGTAAACGTCGTAAGTGGGAACTTCGTACGTCATGCCCGAATAGGGGACTTCGTAAGATTCTGTTGCGGTGTCGGTTGCGTCGGTTGCGGCGTCGTTAGTATCCGCTGCGGCGTCTTCGGTAACAGGCGTATCGGCGTTTTCATCGTCGTGTTTTTTGCCGTCCGTGCCGGGATTATCAAGGCGATATTCTTTCATACGGATTGCGCCGATAAGAATCGCAAGGATAACCGTAACGCCGGAGAAGATATAGCAAGTCTGACGAATTGCGAACAAGCCGGTGATTGCGAAGAGCAGACCGTTTGCGTCAACCCAGCTGTAACGCATATAGTCGATTGTACCGCGAGAGTAGTTTTGCGAATATACGCCGAGCTGCGTGGGTTTGTCGCCGACGTTGCCGTAGTAGCTGCCGTTGGTGGTGCCGACAACAGAGCCGTCCGCGTTGACGAGTTTCAGGAACAAGGGCGCGAAGCCGTATCTCCAACCCGAAGAACCGGTGTTTGAATTATCGACGGTGATGCCGTCTTCCGCGAATCCGGGGGTGCCTGCGACGTTGGGATTGCCGACCGCGTATGCGACGGAATTGAGAATGCTGTCAAGCAGGTAATATACGGGCGGGATTTCAAGAACGCCAAGGAGACTTGAAGTTTCGGTCAGGCAGTTTTCAAGCCCAATCGTCTTCAAAAGTTCGCCGACGTTGAGTCCGTTTGCGCTGCCGATATTGATGCCGCTGATCATTGCGAACAAGCCGCCTTCGCCGAACGTGCCGGAAAGGTCAACAGGAAGGGTAATGTCCGTGCCGTCGATTTTGTCGGGGTTGTAGGTGTAGCCGTCGCCCATCATATCGAGGACCGTCCAGCCGACTTCGATCATTTCAACCTTGCAGGTTGTGGGGTTGTACCACGGATAAAGGTGCAGGTTGGGCTGCATTACGCGGGTTTCGTCGGGATTTTTACTGATGCCTCCTTTCTGGTCGCCGGTCACAACGGAAGGACGCTGACCGAGAACAAGATTCAGGACAACGGGAATCGTCATGCGTTTGTCGTTTGCAAGGTCAACCCACGGACCAACCCAGCTTTCGTAACCGGAAAGGTTCAGGCTGTCGTACATATTGTACTTGCCGTCGCGGGCGACAAGCGACTTAACTTCTTCGCTGCTGTAACCCATGTCGGTGTACTTTTTGATTTTTTTCTGGAAGTATTCAACCATGGTGGCGATTTCTTCGTCGGACTTCACAGCGGGTTCCGCCGCGTTTGTACGGCAGTATTCTTTGTCGAAATCCTTATAAGAAGAGTCGTTGGAACCTACGGTATCTTTCACGTAGAAGCCGTATTTGCAAAGGACAAGAGCGTTTCCGTCTTTGTCGAGAACGCGGCCTGTATATGCGCCCGTGTAGTTGCCGTTGTTGTCGTGTTCGGACTGTTTGTAATAAGAGAAGTATTGGGTGTTGCCGTCAGCGTCCTCGCCGATAATACCGTTGAGCACGCTTCTGGCGATAATTGCGTCAAGCATATCTTTGTTGAGCGTCGCGCGGTTGTTTGCGGCGTCGGACTCCGCAACGTCTTCATAGAAAATCGTGCCGGAAGTAAGGTCGCCGAAAATCATGGGCAGCGCTCCGTCGAGAACGAACATAAGTCCCGAGCAGAGCATCAGGCTGACAACAACCTGACATGCGGTTTGTTTTCTTATCTTTTTCGCTTTGTTTTTGACGTCTTTTTTGGAAAGTTTAAGTTCCTGCACCAAGACGACAATCGCCCATATTACCGAGAATAAAACGGCAACGATAATGCTTGCGTAGGTCAAAAGACCGTACGAGCCGCCTTTTTCAACGTTGTGCATCGACGCAAGGATTGCGAAAACCATAAACAGCGGGAAGCTGCATACGTAACATACTATTTTTGCGATTTTAAGCAATGCTTTCATCAATATTCACCTCCGTTAAGAGCGATTTCATAAGCGTAGAGTTTTTCCTTATTGTGGAAGTAGGTCGAAAGGAAGATGCTCATCGCGAGTATGCCTGCCCAAATCGAGAAGTAACGTCTTGCGGCAAGCAAGGGATACATATCGGGCTGATAGGCAATGTCTGCCTGCAACTGATAGCAGTCGGCAAGGGAAATCGCGGCGTCGGCAGAAGTGCCGTTACCGATTGTTTTTCCTGTGAGAAGACCGCCTTTTGCAACAAGCGCGCAGCCGGACGTAATGCCGAAATCTTCGCAGGTGTACTTAACCCAGGCATAGTCGCTCATATCGACCGTTGTGCCGGCGGTTGTGGCAAGCGCTTTGTCGGTGTCGGACACGAAGTCGGACTGCCAGCACTTTTTAAGAAGCGGGTGGCTGTAAAACGAAAGTTCGCCAAGGACGGTGTCCAGAAGTTTTTGCACGCCTTCGACGGTAACGCCCGTAAGGTCGATCTTGCCGAGAATCTGCGTGAGAATCGCGTTCAGGTCAAGGTCGGGAGCGATTGCTTTGAGAATTCCCGCAACGTCAAGTCCGGGAACAAGACCGCCGATTATGTCGTTGAGGTCCAAAAGGCCGCCGACAAGTCCCAAAGCGGGTTGCAAACTCTTGATAATGTCGACAAGTGCAGCCGTGTTGGGGTTTTTGTTGTCGCTTTCAAGTTTCGTCTTGTAAGCAGTGTAAGCCGTCCCGAGCTTTGTCTTTGCATAAGTGTCGCCCGTGGTGTATTTCTGCTCGGGAACGATCTCCGCGCTGGTTTTGGGAAGTTGTTTCATCGTTGCATTATCGAACGCTTCGCGAGTAATCTTTGCGGTAAGAACGGGGGTGCCGTCATCGTTGACTTCGCCGGAGTCGGTGTACGTGGTAACGTATACTACTTCGTCCGCCAGCGCGCCGACTTTGAAAGCGTTTTTGCCGGTTGATTTGTAAACCTCTTTGGACGTAAAGTCAAGGTTGCCGAAGAGATATTGTGCGGGCAGCGCAAGACCTGTGGTTTCGCCGCCTTTACCGTTGTTGTAGCCGTAAAGAAGTTGCGAAACGACGTTGCCGATATCGCCGCTTGAAAGGTCGGCGCTGTTTTCTTGAAGCAGGGAGTTGACAAGGTCAAGCAGTTGTTGCGCTTTCAGACTGTCAAGGAGCTTATTGATTGCCGGGTTCATCCCGAGATACTCAAACAGCGTGCCGAGCACCGCGTTAAGGCGAGAATCGGTCAGACGATAATTGTCTTCTTCGATACGAAGGGTTGAATAATTCGTCATTTTGCCGGAGCGGGTGTCCAGAATTTCGGTAATATCGTTGGTGTAGTTGTACCAGGCGTCGCTTTCGTATGCGGACGCGTTGGTTGCGCTTTCTTCGATTTCGCTTACCATTTTCTTGTAAGCGTCGGCGATTGCGAGTTTCTCATAATAAACCGTGCCGGGCTGTTTTGAGAAGGTTTCGCCCGCCGCTTTCATCGTGACGTACGCGCCGTCTTTAATGACGTAGCAGCCTGCGTTGAACGCTTCGGCGTAGTCGGCAACGGTATACTTAGTGGGACGGTAAACCGTCAGTTTTGCGTATTCGTTGTATTTGATGAGAAGTTCCAGCGCGTTTTCGACGCCGAAGACATAGCCGTCGTATAACAATCCGTTGGGGTTGTATGCGTACGGGCTTTGCGATTGCAGACTGTCGAACAAGCCGTTGATGTTTTCCCCGGTGACTTTTATCATTTCGCCGTCAAGACCGCCGACCTGATAATACGCGACTGCCGTATTGAGTTGCGTGCGTTCACGATACATTTTGGGATAATATTCCGAAAGACCGTAAGTCCTTATCACGTTGTCGACGCGTTCGTTCAGGTTATAGGCGTATCCCGACTCGCGTTTGTCTGCGGAAAGGGCGTTGAACCACTGCTTTTGCAAGGAGTAGTTTTCAACCTTAACGCCTTTGTCGGAGTATTCCGTCCTGATCTTGTCAAGTTCCTTTTCGTTGCGAATGTCAAGTCCCGCAACCGGGGCGAGCATGAGCGCAACCGCAAGAATGACGAGTATAATTGTGCGGGCAGCCTGTTGTTTTTTCAATACAAGGTAAAGCCCGATTTGAAGCAGCGTGAAACCTGCCCACAAAACGAGCGCCGCCGTAATGCCGTTTTTCGCCGTTTCGGAAAAAGCACCTTCGTTGAAGAAGATCATGCTGTCCTTTGCGACAAACAACATAAGAAGCGGGAAACCGAGTAAATAGAAAATTACTTTCAGAACTTTTGCACAATTTAACTTTTGCATTTTGTTCATAATTTTCCGTTCTCCTTAATCTAGAATTGCAAAATTATTGCTACTAAATGATATTATATACTACGCGTGCGAGCGTGTCAAACGTATTGTATTCAATTTAAGCTATACTTATCCATAAAATAGTGCCTGAAATCCTGTGTAAACAACGCACGACAGGGCAAAAATTTTACAAATCGAACGATTTATAAGGTTTCCGTCAAAATACGCGGCAGTCGGGTTTTTGCCGACGAAAGAACGTTTGTTCCCGCAAAAATCGGATAAATCATTTTTACGTCGTGGAGTTTTAAGACGTACGTAAAAAGGGCGGAACAAAAAATACAAACAATTTTTTTTCGAGCCGGAATTTCCATAAAATAACCGCACGGGGAAAGAGTCGATTTTTCAAAAGTGTGCGACTTTAAATGATTAAAAATAACAAAGTCGTAATAAACGACAGTAATAAGTGTCATATTGACACTAAACAATTTTATTTTAATTCCGAATAACCCCCTAAATCGTTTGGCGAAAACAAAATAATATGATAAAATATCAATAGAATTTTGGAGGTTACCAATGACACCTGCTTTTGAGACCGTATTTTCCGAAGACGAAATCCCTGCATATCCCCTTGCCATAATCGCTTTACCCGGCGCGGAAGAATTCGCCGAAAAAGTCGATAAATACCTTGTTGACTGGTATGGCAGAGAATGTGCAAAGAAAACCCCCGCATCTTTTATCGTCCCCACCAACTTCCCGCGTTTTACGTCGGGCGACGGCAAGGCAATGATTCTCGACAGCGTACGCGGCAAAGACCTGTACGTCATTATCGACACCGGTAACCACGGCGTGCAATACAAAATGTTCGGACAAATGCAGTGTATGAGTCCCGACGACCATTTCCAAAATCTGAAACGACTTATTTCGGCGGTCGGCGGCAAAGCGTCGCGCATCACAGTCGTTATGCCGCTTCTTTACGGCGGACGTCAGCACAGAAGAAACGCAAGGGAATCTCTCGATTGCGCCATTATGCTGAGAGAACTGGAAGTCATGGGCGTGAAAGACATTATCACTTTCGACGCTCACGATCCCCGCGTTCAGAACGCCGTGCCCCTTATGGGATTTGATAACTTCTTCCCATGTTATCAGATTCTGAAAGCGGTCGTGAGGAAATATCCCGACATCGTTTTTGACAAAGAACACACGATGATTATCTCCCCTGACGAAGGCGCGATGAGTCGTAATATTTATTACGCTTCGGTTCTGGGGCTGGATCTCGGTATGTTTTACAAACGTCGCGACTTCTCTGTCGTCATCAACGGCAGAAACCCCATCGTCGCGCACGAATACATCGGCAATCCCGTTGCGGGCAAAGACATTCTCGTCGCCGACGACATTATCGCAACCGGCGACAGCATGCTGCACCTTGCCAAAGACCTGAAAGACAAGGGCGCAAGACGCATTATCCTCGTCCCCACCTTCGCAATGTTCACGGAAGGCACGGAAAGGTTCGACAAAGCCTATGCGGAAGGTATTTTCGACGGCGTTATCTCCACAAACCTTTCATACACCTTGCCCGAACTTTCGGAAAGAGAATGGTTTTCAAAGGCGGAATTGTCCAAATATATGGCGTATATCATTTCGGCGTGCAACCACAACGCGTCTGTATCGGGGCTTCTCGATCCGCATGAGAAAATCCACGATTTGCTGCGCAGGCACAACGAAAATCTTAACAAATCTAAATAAGTAATTTTATATAAGGAGTTTATTGTGAAAGTTCATTGGTTGGGGCATTCCTGCTTCAAACTCGAAGAGAGCACAGGTACGTCAATCATCACCGACCCGTACCACCCGTACGTCGGTTTCTCGATGCCCGAAGTTTCTTGCGACGCCGTGACACTCAGTCATAATCACGAGGATCACAACTTCATCGAAGGAATCAAGGGCAACCCCGTTATTATCAATAAACAAGGTCTGTTTGAGGTCAAAGGCGTTCACATCAGAAGCCTCCTTACCGACCACGACAAGGAAGGCGGAAGACTGCGCGGACAAAATCTTGTGTTCCAGTATCGCCTTGACGGCGTCGAAGTATGCCATCTCGGCGACATCGGCGAGGAATGCAACGCAATGCTTGCGGAAGCACTCGTCCCCACAAACGTCCTTCTTATCCCCGTCGGGGGAAACTATACCATCAATGCGGAGGAAGCGAAAGAATACGTCGATAAACTTATGCCCGACGTCGTTATCCCCATGCATTTCAAAACCGAAGATTGCAGCCTTGACATCGACGGTCTTGACGATTTTCTCGATTTGTTTGATAAAGACGAAATCGTGTATCTCGACAGCGATACGGTTGAGTTCGACCGCTTCGACTTCGACGGCGAAAGCACGAAAGTCTACGTTTTCAAAAGTCAGCAATAACGCACACTTTAACGTATAAAGCACAATTTATCGTATAAAACGCTCCGTAATCGGCATATACTTATTATGCAGCGTTTTGTGTTGCGTTTTTATATTCAAAATTTCAAAAATTCGGAGTTTTTATGGATTTTTCACGCGAACAGTTGCAGGACAAAAACCTGTTTGAATTGCGCGAAATCGCGCGCGAAAACAGGGTGCAGTCCCCGACAAAATTAAACAAGGAAGAACTTATTTCACAAATTGTCGAAGCGTCTTCTCAAAGGGTAAAAGGGCTTAAAATCCGCCCGGTTTCACGCCCGTCGAAACTTGTCGACGCCCCGAGAAGGAACGCGCAGAACGACGTCCCCGAAAAAGCCGCGGAGTCGATAAACGAGATTATGGCTGTCGATGAAACCTGCGAAGAAAGGGAAGGTATCCTGGAAATTCACCCCGACGGCTATGGCTTTATCCGCGTCAGAAACTGCGAACACAGCGAAAAGGACGTTTACGTTTCCGCAATCAAAATCAGGAAAGCGGGACTTCGTCAGGGGGATATGATCAAGGGCATCGTGAAGGTCGCTTACGACAATAAGCCCGCCGCGCTTTTAATCATCAATACCATCAACGGCGTGCCCGCGGAAGAACTCAGAAAACGCCCGCGCTTTGACGACCTTGTCCCCATTTATCCCGACGAGCGTCTGAAACTTGAAAACGCGCGCAGCAAAAACGACTTCGCAATCCGCGAAATCGACCTTATTGCGCCAATCGGAAAAGGGCAGCGCGGTATGATCGTTTCTCCTCCGAAAGCGGGCAAAACAACCCTACTTAAAAAAATCGCGAACAGCATTTCGGAAAATTATCCCGACGTAACCCTTATGGTATTGCTCATCGACGAGCGTCCCGAAGAAGTTACCGACATGCAAAGAAGCATTAAAGGCGAGGTCGTTTACAGCACTTTCGACGAAATGCCGGAACATCATACGAAAGCGGCGGAACTGTTGCTTTCCCGCGCAAAACGACTTGTCGAAAACGGCAAAGACGTCGTGATTCTGATGGACAGTTTAACCCGCCTTGCGCGCGCATATAACCTTACAATTCCCCCGACGGGCAGGACGCTTTCCGGCGGTATCGATCCCGGCGCGTTGCATAGCCCGAAATCGTTTTTCGGAAGCGCGAGAAATATCGAAAACGGCGGAAGCCTTACCATTATCGCAACCGCTCTCGTCGACACCGGAAGCCGTATGGACGACGTCATTTACGAGGAGTTCAAGGGCACGGGCAATATGGAAATCCACCTTGACAGAAAACTGTCCGAAAAGAGGATTTTCCCAGCAATCGATTTAAACCGCAGCGGCACGAGAAGAGAAGACTTGTTGTTGTCGCAGGACGAGCTGGAAGGCGTGTGGACAATGCGAAAAATTTTGTCGTCGGGCGATACGGAATCGGCAGCTGAAAATCTGTTGCAAATGCTTGTCAAAACTTCGTCCAATGCGGAGTTTATCGAGCAACTTAAACTGCAAATGCGACTTATCGACAAGGAAGGATATACTTTCCGCGGAACCGGCTTAAAATAAACTTTATTGATGAAAAACGCCGCGTAAAACGGCGTTTTTGGTATTATTTCAAAAGATTATGGACAAAAGAACACAGCAAAACAAAGACTTTTTCAACAGTCTTGCAAAGGACTGGGACGCAAGGCAAAAACTGTCCGATGACGATGTTTTCAATCTTGTAAAACTTGCGAATATCAACCCCGGCGACAAGGTTCTGGACGTTGCTTGCGGCACGGGAATTATCGACAAGCACCTTTTGAAACTCGGCGCGAAAAACGTTGTCGCAATCGACCTTTCGGAGAATATGATTGCCATTGCAAAGTCCAAGAACAGCGACGAAAATTTGCGATACGAAATTGCCGATTTTTACGACTTTTCGGAAGGCGATTTCGACAAAATCGTGATTTACAACGCTTATCCGCATTTCACGGACACGCAAGCGTTTTTGACGGCGATAAACAATAACCTTAAAAAAGGCGGCGAGTTTTCGATAATCCACAGCGATCCGCCAAGCGTTATCAACGCGCGCCATTCGGGCGAGGCGAAAAACGTGTCGAAAAACCTTGAATCGGCAGACAAAGAAGCGAACATTTTCAAGGAACTTTTCGATATCGTACAAACCGTCGACGACGGGGAAAAGTACCTGGTACGCGGCAAAAAAAGATAATGAAAGACGACGAAAAACGAGGCGAAACACCTCGTTTTTTGCTTTGCTTCGCTTTTCTCCACGCAAGTACAAGTATCTTGCGTGGGTTTTATGACAAGGATTCCCTTATCGCTTTTATAAGGTGCTACTCGTAAAAGCCGAGAGAGACCATAAGTCCTTCGTTGACCTTTCTCATTGCGCCGTCGGACAAATCGCCGATTTTGTCTTTTAATCTGGTTTTATCAAGGGTTCTTAGCTGTTCAAGCAATATTACGCTGTCTTTCGGCAGTCCGAACTCGCTTTGCGGAATATCGACGTGAGTCGGCAGTTTGGTTTTGTTGAGTCTGCTGGTTATTGCCGCGGCGATAATCGTCGGGGAATACTTGTTTCCGACGTCGTTCTGTACGATAAGTACGGGACGCACGCCCCCTTGTTCGCTCCCCACGACGGGGCTTAAATCGGCGTAATAAATCTCACCGCGTTTTATCATATCGACACCTCCGAATACTTACAATTATGTACACGATGATTTTACCCAAGGGAAACTTCTTTAATACACCCGTCAAAAGCATATTATGAAAAATCGGCGCGCCGCGTGAAGTAAATCGCCGTAAAAGACTGCATATAATAGGGAAAAAGGCGGTGTTTTATGAAAATCGGAATCGTGGGATACGGAAATCTCGGGCGCGCGGCGGAAATCAACGCAAAAAATCTCGGATACGAAATAACGGGGATATTTTCAAGGCGGAACGTAACGTCGCCGTTCGGAACGAATGTCTTCGACTTCAAAAATTTCGGAAGTTTCGATACGGAGACGGATATTATGCTTTTGTGCGGCGGCAGTAAAACCAATCTTAGGGAACAAAGCCGAATCGTCGCGAAAAGGTTTAATACGGCGGACACTTTCGACACCCACGCGGAAATCGCGGAACACATTAAAGAACTTGACGATATTCAGCAGAAAAGGCGCGGCGTGTCGATAACGGCTGCGGGGTGGGATCCGGGAATTTTCAGCGTGGCGAGAGTCGCGTTTTGCGCGTTCCTTTTTGAAGAGCCGTATACGATCTGGGGCAGGGGCGCGTCGCAGGGACACGGGGAAGCGGTCAGAAGCATAAACGGCGTGAAAAACGCGGTGCAATACACCGTGCCGAAAGAAAAGGTCGTCGATATGATATTGTCGGGGAAAAGACCGCCACACGCTCCCGAAAGCCTTCACACGCGCGAAGTGTACGTCGTAAAGGAAAACGGCGCGGACGAAAAAGAAATCGAAAATAAAATCAAAAATACGGAATACTATTTCAAAGGTTACGAAACGAGCGTGCGGTTTATTGACGAAAACGAGTTTGAAAAAAACCATAAAAGCCTTGCCCACGGCGGCAGAGTCGCGGCGACGTCTAGCGGGGCAAAACTCGATTTTTCGATTGCGCTTCAAAGTAACCCCGATTTTACGGCAAAGATATTGTTGACTTATGCCCGCGCCGCGGTTAAAATGAACAAAGACGGCGTTATCGGAGGGCTGTCCGTTCTGGACGTTCCGCCGAAATACCTTTGCCACGACGATGATTTTTTAAGGTTTTTGTAATGATTGACGAGTTGAAAAATATCGAATACGTCCTTTTCGACCTTGACGGCACGGTGTCGGACAGTTCGGAAGGAATAACGAAAAGCGCGGACAAAGCGCTTAAATCGGAAGGAATCGACGTTCCTTTTGAAACGCTGACGAGTTTTATCGGACCCGCGCTTCGCGTGAGTTTCGGCCGCTACACCGACGACGTGGAAAAACGCGACAGAATGCTGGACGTTTATCGTGAAAGATACAGCGAAAAGGGCTGGTGCGAAAACAAGATTTATCCCGGCATGGCGGAACTTTTACGCGATCTTCAAAAAAGCGGGAAACACGTCGTGCTTGCAAGCGCGAAACCCGAGTATTTTTGCAGAAAAATCATAAAATATTTCGGAGTGGAGCAATATTTCGATTTTATCGGCGGCAGCGATATGGAAGGAAAGCGCGACGACAAAACCGTGCTTCTGACCTACGTCCTTGACAACATCGGAAACCCCCGGTCGGACAAAATCGTGATGATCGGCGACAGAAAATTCGACGTCGAGTGCGCGCATAATCACGGCATTAAGTGCATCGGCGTAAAGTACGGATTTTCGGAAGGCGACGAGCTTAAAAACGCGGGTGCGGATTTTCTTGCCGACACCGTCGAAGATTTAAGAAAAATGTTGTTATAAAAAAATTCCGCTTGAACACAGGCGGATTTTTTGTTATTTATTAAGTTTATATATAATAATGTCTTTTTGTATAAAAATACTACATAATTTTTCTTTTTACAAAAAGTCGAATATTTTTCGCTTGAAAAACCGAAAGTCTTATGTTATAGTATTTTTATGAAAATTTGAAAAAAGGGGGCTATTGTATGAGAATAGCAATCGGATGTGACCACGGCGGATTTATTTTGAAGGCCGCGGTCGTTGATAAACTCAAAGAACTCGGACACGAAGTCGTCGACTTCGGCACAAACTCGGACGCATCGGTCGATTACCCCATTTACGGAGAAGCAGTGGCAAACGCCGTCGCAAGCAAAGATTGCGACCTCGGCGTGTTGCTTTGCGGCACGGGCATCGGTATTTCGATTGCCGCAAACAAGGTCAAAGGTATCCGTGCGGCAGTCGTTGACAACCTTTTCTGCGCGCAAGCCTGCAAGGAGCACAACAACGCGAACATTATCGCAATGGGCGGCAGGGTAGTACGTCCCGAACTTGCGGTGCAAATCGTGGAACTTTGGCTGAAAACCGAATATGCGGGCGGACGTCATCAAAGACGCCTTGACGAAATCGCCGCAATCGAGGACAAGAACTTCAAATAATAATTACACGAGGAATTTTAATGATTCAGGAAGTAATAACAAATATCACGAGCGCCGAAAATCAGGCGGAAGAAATCGTCCGTGACGCAACGGCCCGCGCAAAGGAAATCAGGCTGAAAGCCGAGTCCGAAGCCGACGTTATTCTGAAACAGGCTGCAAAAGACAGCAAGGACGCAACCCGTCTTCGTCAGAACAACGCGGAAGTCGCGGCACAAAGAAAAACCGAAATGATCGCAAGGGAAGGCAACAAGGAAATCTCGGACTTTATCTCAAAATGCGTCGTGAACGAAGACGCCGCGGTCGAAACCGTAAAAGAAAAACTTTTCACAAAATATGGCAATCGTTGATATGAAAAAACTTACCCTTGTCGCTTACGGCAAGGATAAGCACGCGCTTTTGAAAACGCTTGAAAAAACGGGCGTCGTCGAAGTGCAGCGGTCGGAACTTATCGAAAACACTTTTAATAAGGAAAACCTTGACAGGCGTGACGAAATCACGTCTGCTACGTTGCGCCTTCAATTCGTTTTCGACTTTCTGAAAACCGAAAGCCGCACCGCGGTACTTATTAAAAAATCGGAAGCCAAGGCGGAAAAACATAAAACGCCGGTCGCGCCCGAAGACGTCCTGAACGTAACTCCCAAAAAGAAAAAATTCATAAATCCGACGCCCAGAATCGGCTTTGAAAAGTTTTATGAAATCGAAGGGCGGGAAGACGAAATCATGTCGAAAGTTTCCCGTCTGGAAGAAATCAGCCGTCGTTACGCCGATATAAAGGCGGAAACGAACAAACTTTGCGCGACCATCGACGGGCTGTCGGTTTATTCCGAAGTCGCCGTCAGAATGTCGGCGTTTTGCGATACCGCGCATACGTCGGTCGTTCTTGGCGTTATAGATTCTTCAAAAACTTCCGTCCTTGAAAAAATCAGGAGCGAATATCCCGTATATATCGAAACTATGGGAGGCGGAAAAATGCTGCCCGTTGCGGTCGTCGCGCTGAAATCCGACGCCGACAAGGTTTTTGAAGCCCTAAACGTTGCGGACTTTGTGAAAACGTCGTATAACTTCGACGTTACCGCAAGCGAGAAAATCGCGGAACTCGAACAGGACGTAAAAACGCTTAACAGGGAAAAGCAAAGCCTCCTCGAAGAATCTTTGTCTTTTGAAGAAGATATTCCCGACTTCAAACAACTTTACGATTATTACACCGTCGAAAACGCGCGACTCGTTGCGTCCGACGGGCTTGCTCTTACGAAAACGTCGTTCGTCCTTGAAGGCTGGTTCCCGAAAGACGAGGAAGAAAGGGTAGTCGGCGCAATTAAAAACACCACCGACGCGGTCGTTATCGAAACGCGTGATCCCGTTGCCGGCGACAGCGTGCCGACTCTTACCAAAAACAACAAAATCGTCGCGCCGTACGAAAACATTACGAACATGTACTCGCCCCCGTCGTATAGGGACGTCGATCCGAATCCCGTCGTCGCGTTTTTCTATTTCCTTATTTTCGGAATTATGATGGGCGACGCCGTGTACGGACTTATCCTTATGCTGGGCGGTTTTTTGGGATATTTTTTGTTGAAACCCCCTCCCGGAAAAGGCAGAATATTTCTGATTATCGGAATGGGCGGATTATCGACGTTCATCTGGGGCGTGCTCTTCGGCGGCTGGCTTGCGTTTGACGTATCGGGTACGTTTTTGGAAAAACTTATCTGGTTCAAGCCCATTGACGAAACAAACCCGAACACCGCGCTTTATATGCTGGGATTAAGCCTTGCGGTCGGCGTGGTGCAAATCAACGTCAGCCTTGCGATGAAAGGATATCTCCTTGTAAAACGCGACAAAGACGTTATCGGCTTGTTCAACGAGGTCATAAGCTGGTTTTCGATACTCATCGGCATTATCCTGCTTGCGCTTAACATGCTGCTGAAACTTGCCGACGGGTTCAAAATCGCGGGTATCGTGTTTATGGTGGTCGGCGTACTGCTGATACTCGTTCTCGGCGGGCGCGGCAAAAAGGGCATCAAAAAGATATTCGGCGGGTTTTCGCAACTTTACGGCGGCGTAAACTTTTTCAGCGATATATTGTCGTACAGCCGTTTGTTCGGCTTGGGACTTTCAACGGCGGTCATCGGAATGGTCGTCAACGAAATCTGCAAAGTTATCATCAAAATACTGACGTTCAACGGCATATCCGTGCTTGGCGTTATCGTGGCGATCCCCATTTTTGCGGTCGGGCACGTCTTTAATATCGCAATCAACACGCTTGGCACTTATATCCACGACGCAAGACTTCAATTTATTGAATTCTTCGGAAGATTTTTCGAGGGCGGCGGACACGTTTTCAAACCCCTCGGCTCAAATACAAAATACAACTATATAGAAAAGTAGGAGGGTACTTTTTATGTCATTAGGTTTAGTTTTTGCAATGCTCGGCGCAGCGCTCGCGGCAGGACTTGCAGGCGTAGGCTCGGCAATCGGTGTCGGTATGGTCGGTCGCTCGGCGGCAGGCGTCACTGCGGAAGATCCCGACAAATTCTCGAAACTTCTCGTTTTGCAGCTTCTTCCCGGTACGCAGGGCATCTACGGCTTGCTTATCGCCTTTATGGTATTCCTTAAAATCGGCGTTTTCAATAGCGCGGGTATGACGGATATCTCCTGGCAGGGCGGTCTCACCATTCTGTTCGCTTGCCTCCCCATGGCAATCGTCGGTTTGCTGAGCGCACTCCATCAGGCAAAAGTCGCAGTGTCGGGCGTCGCTCTCGTTGCGAAGCGTCCCGAAGAATCGGGTAAGGCAATCACCATGGCGATCATGGTCGAAACGTATGCGGTTCTCGCGCTCCTTATCTCGTTCCTCGGCGTATTTATTCCCAAAATCGTTTAATTAAAATGGAAGGAAAAGACGTTATTATTGAAAAAATCCTGTCGGACGCTAGACAAGAAGCCGATAAAATCGTCGCGGAAGCAAACGACTACGCAACCGCTACGCTCGATAAGGCAAGGGCGCAGGCAAAGGACAAAGTTTCCGTTGCCGAAAAAGCCGCCGAAACCGCGGGCGTCGAATACGTCGGTCGTCGCATAACCGTTGCAGGGCTTGACCTTAAAAAGGCAAAGCTCAACGCAAAAATCGCGCTTCTGGACGACGTTTACGACAAAGCGGCGGACGCGGTCAGAAACGTTCCCGACAAGGATTACAAAAACCTTATCGAAGGTATGCTCGATTCTGCTGCCGAAGACGGCGACGTCGTCACGATTTCAAAAAACGACGCCAAAGTTCTGACGAAAGCATTTTTCGATTCTTATTCGAAAAAACGCGGCATTAACCTTTCGTTAAGTAAGGATCTCGGCGACTTCAAAGGCGGCGTCGTGCTCAGCGGCGGCGGGGTTGACAAAAACCTTACGCTCGAAGTCGAAATCAAGTTGTTGAGAGAACAAACCGAAAGCGAAATCGCCGGACTTTTGTTCAAGGGTGTCTGAAATGGCGGATAATTTGTTGTACGTCAACGCGCGTATAAAAGCGCTTGAAAACGGGCTTATGAGTCAACTGCACGTTTCGCGTCTTATCGACGCCGAAAACGTTAAGGACGCTTTCAAAATCTTGCAGGAATGCGGGTTTTCCGAAGGCGTCGCGTTTGACGATTACCGCTCGTACGAAAACCTTGTCGCGCTGAAAGAAAAAAACGTCGTCGACTTTTTCAAGGAAAATATGCTTGAAAAAACCGGTATGGACGCCGTGCTTCTGAAAAACGATTATCACAACGCGAAAGTTCTGATAAAAGCGAAGTATCTGCGCCTTGACGACGTGAAAGACATGCTTATGCCCGCAGGGCTTTTCGACACCGACAAAATGAAGGCGGATATTTTTGATGACAATTACGAAAGTTATCCGTCCTTTATGGCGGAAGCACTTGACGCAATCGACGTTCAGTTCGCAGACGGCAACAGAAGCCCGAGGTTTATCGACGTAACCCTTGACAAGGCGATGTTTTCCGATATGTACGCCCGCATTTCAAAGTGCAATCAGCAGGCTTTGAAAGACTGGCTGAATCTTTTAATCGACACCGCAAACGTTTCGGCGTTTTTAAGGTGCAGGAAACTTCACCTTGACAAAAGCGTGTTTGACGAAGGATTTGTCGAAAAGGGAAGCATAGACAAGGCTTGGTTTGACGAATTGTACGAGTCGTCGGACGACGTCGTGAAAGATAAGGCGAAACTTTTAATAAGCGTCGGCGATCTTATCGACGTTGCGTTGTCGGACGCGGACGGCATGGTCAGGTTCGAAACCGCCGTCGACAACAAAATCACGAAACTGTTCAAGGACAATAAATACGACATGTTTTCGGTTGCGCCCATCGTCGGGTATTACTTCGGCAGGCTCACCGAAATCAAAGCCGTCAAACTTATCGTGTCGGCGGTCAAAAACAACCTTGATAAAAATCTTTTAAGACAAAGGACGAGAGATCTTTATGCTTAAAAAAGACGAAAACAATACGGTTACCGGCAAAATCGCCGTCGTGGGCGACAAGGACAGCGTCCTTGCGTTCAAGGCAATCGGGCTGGAAGTCCACGCCGTCGAAAGCGCGGACGAGGCGGCAACCGTCCTTAAAAAACTCGCGCGGGACTGCGCGGTCATATTCATTACCGAACAAATCGCCGAAAAAGTCAGCGACGTCATTCAGAGATATAAGGCGCGTCCTTATCCCGCCGTCATTCCCATTCCTTCGGGAGAGGGCAGCAACGGCTTTGGTATGGACGGCATAAGAAGCGACGTGGAAAAGGCTATCGGCGCGGATATTTTGTTTAACAGAGAGGATTAACATTATGCAGAAAAACGACTTAAACGTTGGTAAAATCGTAAAAGTCAGCGGCCCGCTTATCGTTGCGGAAAATATGGGCGACAGCAAAATGTACGACGTCGTCCGCGTCAGCGATAAGAAACTTATCGGCGAAATTATCGAACTTCGCGGGGATAAAGCATCCATTCAGGTCTATGAAGAAACCTCGGGACTGGGCCCCGGCGAAAACGTATATTCAACCGGCTATCCTCTGTCGGTCGAACTCGCGCCCGGACTTATCGAAGGTATTTACGACGGTATTCAACGCCCGCTTGAAAAACTTAAAGAGGCTTCGGGCGACCGTATTTCAAGGGGTATCGATATCCCCGCTATCGACCACGATAAAAAATGGCGTTTCGTGCCGACGAAAAAAGCAGGCGACAAAGTGTCGTCGGGCGACGTTATCGGCACCGTCAAAGAAAACGAAATCGTTACCGTGAAAATCATGGTGCCTTTCGGCGTCGAAGGGACGATTGAAAAAATCGAAGAAGGCGACTTCACCGTCGACGAAACAGTCGCGGTCGTCAAAACGGCAAAGGGAGAGAAGAACCTGAAAATGCTGCAAAGATGGCCCGTCCGTAAAGGCAGACCTTATAAAGAAAAACTTTCGCCGTCGATGCCGATGGTCACCGGTCAGCGCGTTATCGACACGCTGTTCCCGATTGCCCGCGGTGGCGTTGCTGCCGTTCCCGGTCCGTTCGGAAGCGGTAAAACCGTCGTTCAGCACCAGCTTGCAAAATGGGCGGACGCAGACATTATCGTCTACGTCGGCTGCGGCGAACGCGGAAACGAAATGACCGACGTTTTGAAAGAATTTCCTGAACTGAAAGACCCGAAAACGGGACAATCGCTGATGAAACGTACGATTCTTATCGCGAATACGTCGGATATGCCCGTTGCGGCGCGTGAAGCGTCCATTTACACGGGTATCACCATCGCCGAATATTTCCGCGATATGGGCTACAACGTCGCTATCATGGCGGACAGTACCTCCCGTTGGGCGGAAGCGCTTCGCGAAATGAGCGGACGATTGGAAGAAATGCCCGGCGAAGAAGGCTATCCCGCTTACCTTTCAAGCCGCCTTGCGGAATTCTATGAAAGAGCGGGTATCGTAAAAGTTCTCGGAAACGAGGATACGGTCGGCTCGATTACGGCAATCGGCGCGGTTTCGCCTCCGGGCGGCGACCTTTCCGAACCCGTTTCGCAGGCAACCCTTCGTATAGTTAAGGTTTTCTGGGGGCTTTCGGCGTCGCTCGCCTATAAACGCCACTTCCCGGCAATCGACTGGATTCAAAGTTATTCCCTTTACGCAGACAGGCTTGCCGACTGGTACACCGATAATATGGGCGAGGAATGGAATGTAATGCGTCAGGAATTTATGTCGATTTTGCAGGACGAGGCGCGACTGGACGAAATCGTCCGACTTGTCGGTATGGACGCGCTCGGCGCAAAAGACCGCTGGACGATGGAAACCGCAAAATCCATCCGCGAAGACTACCTGCATCAGAATGCTTTCCACGAGGTCGATACCTACGCCTCGCTCAAAAAACAAGCCGAAATGATGCGACTGATCCTTGAAAACTACAAGCTCGGGCTCGAAGCGCTTGAAAAAGGCGTCGATATCGAAGATATGCTTGCAATTCCCGTCAAGGAACAAATCGGCAGAAGTAAGTATATCCCCGAAACGGAAATAAATAAATTCAACGACATCGAAAAAGACCTTAAAGAAGAAATGCTGTCGCTTGTCAGCGAGGGAGGACGTGACTGATGCTTAAAGAATATAAAACTATCCGCGAAATCGTCGGACCTCTTATGCTCGTTGAGGGCGTCGAGGGTGTAAAATACAACGAAATGGTTGAAATCGTCGCCGCAGACGGCGCAATCCGCCGCGGTAAAGTATTGGAAATCAACCGCGATAAGGCGCTCGTTCAGTTGTTCGAGCCGTCGCAGGGCATTCAGATGTCATCGTCCAAAGCAAGATTTTTGGGCAAGAGCATGGAACTTGCGGTGTCCGAAGATATGCTCGGCCGCGTCTTCGACGGTATCGGCAATCCCCGTGACGGTGGCGCGCCCGTTATCCCCGAAGACAGACTTGACGTAAACGGTCAGCCTATAAACCCCGCCGCGCGCGATTATCCCGACGAATTCATTCAGACGGGCGTCAGTGCAATCGACGGGCTTAACACCCTTGTCAGGGGACAAAAACTGCCCGTGTTCAGCGTATCGGGACTTCCCCATGCGGAACTTGCGGCGCAAATCGCAAGACAGGCGAAAGTTCTGAACAGCGACAGCAAATTCGCCGTCGTTTTCGCCGCTGTCGGTATCACGTTTGAAGAAGCGGATTTCTTTATCTCCGATTTCAGAAAAACAGGCGCAATCGAACGCGCGGTGCTTTTCATCAACCTTGCAAACGATCCCGCGGTCGAACGTATCGCAACGCCGCGTATGGCACTGACCGCAGCGGAATATCTTGCGTTTGAAAAGGGCATGCACGTGCTTGTCATCACGACGGATATTACGAACTACGCCGAAGCCTTGCGCGAAGTCTCCGCCGCACGAAAAGAAGTGCCCGGTCGCCGCGGCTATCCCGGTTATCTGTACACCGACCTTGCGACGCTTTACGAACGCGCGGGAAGAATCAACGGGAAAGAAGGCTCGATTACGCAAATCCCCATTCTTACGATGCCCGAAGACGACAAGACGCACCCCATTCCCGACCTTACCGGATACATCACCGAAGGACAAATCATTTTGTCGCGTGAACTTTATAAAAAGGGCGTAACGCCGCCTATCGACGTGTTGCCGTCCCTCTCCCGTCTGAAAGACAAGGGTATCGGCGTCGGAAAAACGCGCGAAGACCACGCGGACACGATGAACCAGTTGTTCTCGGCTTACGCAAGGGGCAAGGAAGCAAAGGAACTTTCAACCATTCTCGGCGAAGCGGCACTTACCGAAATCGACAAAAAATACGCGCATTTTGCGGACGAGTTTGAAAATAAATACGTCTCGCAAGGCTTCAATACAAACAGAAGTATAAATGAAACTCTGGACATCGGCTGGGAACTTTTAAGACTCCTTCCGAGGAACGAACTCAAACGTATCAAGGATAAATTCCTTGACAAGTATTATGACAAATCCGAGGGATTAAATGGCTAAAATGAACGTTAATCCCACTCGTATGGAATTAAGGCGGCTTAAAACCCGTCTTAAAACCGCAACGAGAGGGCACAAACTTTTGAAGGATAAGTCGGACGAAATGATAAGACAGTTTATGGTTTACGTCCGTGAAAACAAACGCCTTCGCGAAGAAATCGAGGACGAGCTTTCAAGCGCGTTGAAAGGCTTTACCCTGGCGCGCGCCGTTTCGTCCAATGCCGTCATCGAAGAAGCCGTGATGATGCCCGCAACGAAAGCCGAAATTTCGCTTTCGTCCGACAACGTCATGAGCGTCGAAGTGCCAAGTATCTCCGTTGTCGAACACGAAGGACAGGACAAATATCCTTATTCTTTCGATACCGTTACGTCGGAACTTGACGCGTCGATCGGCACTCTTTCGACGCTGCTTGTGAAACTCGTAAAACTTGCGGAAGTCGAAAAAACCTGCAATATGCTCGCCGACGAAATCGAAAAGAACCGCCGTCGCGTCAACGCTCTTGAATACGTAATGATTCCGCAAATCGAGGAAACCATAAAGTATATCAATATGAAACTTGACGAGAACGAAAGGGCGTCGACGATTAGGCTGATGAAAGTGAAGTCTATGATCGAGCAAAAGTCATAAAAACGGCGATAATTAGCGCCTTTTCGGCGTTTTTGCAGAACCCGAAAATCCGTTATTGGGGACCCCGCGGGATACTGTGTACCCGTGGGGAAAAGGCGCACACGAGCAAAAGGGTGAGCGTTATCGCACGCGATAACGTGATTTCAAAAGCGAAGTTGTGCGACGCGTACACTAGGATTTTTCTGAACCCGCCGAGAAAACCACAATCTCATCAAAATTCTGACTTTTGCGACATTAAATTTATTATTAAATAAACCCCGCAAGTATTGTACTTGCGGGGCTTTTTCGTTAAGATTGATTAAATAATTATCTTTGAGGTTTTTTGGATTTTTTGAAGCCTTTCAGGAATTTGCGGAAGCCGCCTTTTTTCTTGTTGAAAATATCGACAAGTCCGTCAACGCTCGATTCCGAAACAAGCCCGCCCGTGAATCCCGAAAAACTCCTAAGTGGCATCGTTACGATACTGTTCACCGCCATCATCTGGTTTGCCGCGCCTTTCGTGAGGATTTTTGCGCCGAAAACCAGCACTTTTTTCAGGAATTTTCCGAATCCCGTAATCGAAACTTCGTCAACGGTGCTGTTTATGTCAAACTCGCCGCGTTTCGGGGGGATATTTTCGGGCACTTCCGCGCCGTATACCGCCGAAAACTCTTCAATGGGAAGTTCGGTTGCGGACGCAATGTCATAGTACGAGGGCGCTTCCTTTGAATAATCTTTGATTTGCACCGTAGGGGCGTTGACCGTAACGACGTGCGGCAGTTTAATATCGCGGCTGCTTGCGCCGACAAGGATTTCAAACTCGCCCGATTCGACCGTCCAGTCGTGAACGAGTACGTTGTAAAACGCGAACGCGCGCTTGTCAAGGGTGACGGTAATCGTCTTTGTTTCGCCGGGTTCAAGATAAACTTTATCAAATCCTTTCAGTTCCTTTTCGGGACGGAAAATCGTGGATTTCACGTCTTTTACGTAAACCTGCGAAACTTCCGCGCCTGCGACTTTGCCGGTGTTTTTCACGTCAAACGTAACGGTGAGAACGTCCGCGTCGGTTATCGTGTCTGAAGACACTTTCAGGTTGGAATATTCAAACGTCGTATAAGACAAGCCGAAACCGAAGGGGTAGCGCACGGGTTTGTTCGCGCTGTCGAAGTAACGATATCCTACGTAAACGCTTTCGCGATACTGCACGTTTTTCGTGCCCATCGGGAAGTATGCGCTGTTGATATTATCGTTGAGATGTTTCTGGAAAGTTTCGGCAAGTTTGCCCGACGGGTTTGCGTCGCCGAACAGCACGTCAACCGCGCCTTCGCCGCCCGCTTCGCCGCCGACGTAAATATTGAGAAGGGCTTTTATGCGCTTCGTCCAGGGAAGTGTAACGGGCGAGCCGCACACCAGAACGACCACAAGATTTTCGTTGACTTTTGCAAGTTCGTCTACAAGTTTGTTGTGTCCCATCGGCAAATCCATATGACGTCTGTCAAATCCTTCGCTTTCGTACTCGGGTGTGAGACCGATGACAACAATGACTTTATCGTGCGATTTTGCACACTCAACTGCCTCTTTAAGCAATTTCTTGTTGTAGCCATCGCCTTTTAAGGAGTACCCGCGGACGTAGTCGTAAGAGATATTTTCCTTATTCATTGCGTCGAGAATCGACACGAGATTTTTGGGGTGAATCTGCGACGAGCCGCCGCCCTGATACCTTGGCGTTTCGGCAAGCGCGCCGATAATCGCGACTTTGTCGGTCTTCGAGAAAGGCAGAATACCGTTGTCGTTTTTCAGAAGAACTGCGCCTGCCGCCGCCATTTTTCTTGCAAGAGCGTGGTGCGCCGCGTAGTCGCAAACGTAACCGTTGCGCTTCGACTTTTCGCCTTTTTGGACGTATTCCAGAACGTGCGTAACCGCCTTATCAAGGTCTTCCATGGAAAGCGTGCCGTTGTTCACCGCGTCGATAACCGCCTGATCGTGCAAGCCGTTATTGCCGGGCATTTCAAGGTCGATACCGCCTTTCACGCCTTCGACGCGGCGGTTGATTGCGCCCCAGTCGGAGACGACCATACCCTTAAAGCCGAACTCGTCGCGCAAAACTTTGTTAATCATCTTGTCGCTTTCCGAGACGTATTCGCCGTTAAGGCGGTTGTAGCTGCACATAACCTGCCACGGATCCGAGCGTTTGACCGCGGTTTCAAAAGCGGGGAGATATATTTCGCGAAGAGCGCGCTCGTCAACGATTGCGTCAATCGACATACGGCTGTTTTCCTGATTGTTCGCGCAGTAGTGTTTCAGACTTGCACCGACGTTTTCGGATTGAAGCCCGTCGATGAACGCGGAAGCCATTTGTCCCGAAAGATAAGGATCTTCCGAAAAATATTCAAAATTCCTGCCGCAAAGGGGGGAACGTTTGATATTCGTGCCGGGTCCGAGCACCGTGCATACGCCTTGCGTTGCCGCTTCCTGTCCGATTGCTTTTGCACATTCGTAAGCGAGATTTCTGTCCCACGAACTGCCGTAAACGACAAGAGAGGGGAAACAAGTCGAAGGAATGCTGTCTTTCATCACGTTGGTGATGCTGCCGCCCTCGATTTCTTCACGCGTGCCGTGCGGGCCGTCCGTCATTTTCACCGACGGGATACCGAGCCTTTCAACGGGATAAGTCGTCCAGAACGTCTTGCCGCTTAACAAACGTACCTTTTCTTCAAGAGTAAGTTTGCCGACGAGAGTTTTTACGTCTTCCATATACTCCTCCATATTAGCATAGTATAAAAATATTTTACCATATACGAAAAAACTTTGCAATCGTTGAAAAGCGGTTGGAAGTCATTTATTATTAAAGACATATAAAATTATTACTTTGTTTCCCGCATTGCTAAATTAAGTTTACACAAAAAACAATATGTGTTATAATATCACGTATGTTTTGATTATCTTATGGTGTCAAAACGAATATCTCTTCGGAGTGATTTTATGGAAGACAAACCCAATAAACTTGTTTTCAAAAAGGAAGATATCTGGCTTATCCCCAACGTCATCACGTATTTCAGAATGTTGTGCATTCCAGTATTCGTGACGTTGTGCCTTGTCGGCGGACTTAAAGGGAAGACGGATTTGATTTACTGGGCGCTCGGCGTGTTTTTCGTTGCGGCGTGCTCCGACCTTGTCGACGGCAAAATCGCAAGAAAATACAATATGGTGTCGGACATCGGCAAAGTGTTTGACCCCCTTGCGGACAAACTAATGCACGTTTCGTCGATACTGTGTCTGGTCATCATCAACTACATGCCCTGGTATTTCCTTGTGCTTATCGCGGTGAAAGAACTGTTGATGATTTGTTTCTCGCCCATGCTCCTGAAACGCAAAATCGTCATTCAGGCGGTGTTTGCGGGGAAAATCGCGTCGGCGGTCATTTCGGGCGGCGTAGTGCTTACTTTCTTCCACGCGCTTCTTGTCAAATGGTGGACGTTCGGCACGACGGTGCAGGGCATTCAGATGAGCCTTGACTGGATTGTAATGCTTCTCGGTTGCGTGCTTGCGATTTACGCGCTTGTCACTTATATCGTCATTATGCTGAAAGAACTTAAAAAATTCGACGCCGATTTCAAGGCGGGCAAAATAGATAAGTTCGGCAACAGGCTTGACGAAACGACGGAAGACGCAAAATCCGAACCTGTGGCACAAGACGCAGAAAACGAATTTGCAACAAAGTAAACGCACGGATACTTTGAACTCTTGCAAAGTGGCGGCAACGTCGCTTTGTATTTTATATTGAAAAATTTTTAGTGGTACGTATTATGGATATGGAAAAAACTTATCAACCGCAGAGTTTCGAACAGAAAATCTACGATTACTGGATGAAAAACAAATTCTTTGAGGCTCACGTCAACAAAAAGAAAGAGCCTTTCACGATTATGATGCCGCCCCCCAACGTCACGGGACAGCTGCACATGGGACACGCCCTCGATAATACCATTCAGGATATTATCATCCGCTTTAAGCGTATGGACGGCTACGAAGCGTTGTGGCTTCCCGGCACCGACCACGCAAGCATCGCGACGGAACTCAAAATCGTCGACCAGATGAAGGCGGAAGGACTCACGAAAAACGACGTCGGTCGCGACGGCTTCCTTGAAAGAGCCTGGGCATGGACGCATAAGTACGGCGGCAGAATCGTTGAACAGCAAAAACGCCTCGGCACGTCGTGCGACTGGTCGAAACAAGCGTTCACAATGGACGAAAATCTGTCGGCGGCAGTGCAGGAAGTTTTCATCCGCCTTTATGAAAAAGGTCTTATTTACCGCGGCGACAGGATTATCAACTGGTGCCCCGGTTGCCATACCGCGCTTTCCGACGCGGAAGTCGAATATACCGAAAAGGACAGTTTCCTTTGGCATATCCGTTACCCCGTGAAGGACAGCGACAAATATGTCGTCATCGCGACGACTCGTCCCGAAACGCTCCTTGGCGATACGGCGGTTGCGGTCAACCCGAAGGACGAAAGATACAAGGATATTCTGGGCAAAACGCTGATTTTGCCTATCGTTGGGCGTGAAATTCCCCTTATCGCCGACGACTATTGCGAGATAGGTTTCGGCACGGGCGCGGTGAAAATCACCCCCGCTCACGATCCCAACGACTTTGAAGTCGGGCTTCGTCATAACCTTGACGTCATCCGCGTGATGGACGACAGCGGCATTATGAACGAAAACGCCGGCAAATATCAGGGGCTTACCCGTGACGAGTGCCGTCAACAAATCGTGGAAGACCTGAAAGAACAGGGCTTTTTGGTGAAAATCGAACCGTACAAGCACAACGTCGGCGAATGCTATCGCTGCAAAAACGTCGTTGAACCGATGGTGTCGAAACAGTGGTTCGTGTCGATGAAACCCCTTGCGAAACCCGCAATCAAGGCGGTCAAATCAAAACGTATCGAATTTATCCCCACCCGTTTTGAAAAAATCTACTTCAACTGGATGGAAAACGTCAAAGACTGGTGTATTTCCCGTCAACTCTGGTGGGGACATCGTATCCCCGCGTATTACTGCGAAGAATGCGGCGAAATGGTTGTCGCAAAGGAAATGCCCGCGGTCTGCCCGAAGTGCGGCTGCACTCATTTCAAGCAGGACGAAGACGTTCTTGACACCTGGTTTTCCAGTGCGTTGTGGCCGTTCTCGACGCTCGGCTTCCCCAGAAATACCGAAGAACTGAAATATTTTTACCCTACGAATTTGCTTGTCACGGCATACGACATCATCTTCTTCTGGGTTGCGCGAATGATTTTCAGCGGCATCGAAAATATGCACGAAGTGCCGTTCACGGAAGTCCTTATTCACGGCATCGTTCGCGACAGCGAAGGCAGAAAAATGTCGAAATCCTTAAATAACGGCGTCGATCCCTTGCTTATCATCGATAAGTACGGCGCGGACGCATTAAGGTTTTCGCTTGCGACGGGCGTTGCTCCCGGCGGCGATACGAGATTTATCGAAGAAAAGGTCGAGTCTGCAAGGAACTTCATCAATAAAATCTGGAACGCATCCCGTTTTGTCCTTATGAACAGCGAGGGCAAAGATTTCAAAAAATTGGAAGATATCCGCCTGACTTATGCCGATAAGTGGATTTTGTCAAGGCTCAACAACGTCGTGAAAGAAGTCACGATAAACCTTAACAAATACGAAATCGGGCTTGCCACCGGCAAACTTTACGACTTCGTTTGGAGCGACTTCTGCGACTGGTATATCGAAGCGACCAAACCCATGCTTTACGGCGATAACGAAAGGGCAAAACTTAACGCGCTGACCGTTCTCAATTTCGTTCTGGACGAAATTCTGAAACTAATGCACCCGTTTATCCCGTTCGTAACCGAGGAGATTTATCAGTATAAACAGACCGGGAAACGCCACGCGCTTATGATGCAGGAATGGCCGAAATACAACAAAAAGTTTAACTATTACAAGGAAGCGAAAGCCTTTGAGGGCGTGATGGATATCATTAAGGCAATCCGAAACGTCAGAAACGAAATGCAGGTCGCGCCGTCGAAGAAAATCAAAGTGTACGTCAAAGCTGGCGAACACGCGGCGGTCGTCGAAAAACTTTCAACCTACATCGAAAAGATGGCGGGCGTCGGCGAAGTCGTGATGACGGACGAAAAACCCGACGAAAAGAAACTGTCCGCGCTCGTTACCCCTTACGCCGAAATCTTTATCCCGCTTGGCGAACTTATCGACACCGATAAGGAAATCGCAAGGCTTAATAAGGAACTTGACGGCGTGAACAAGGAAATCGCAAGGGGCGAAGGCATGCTCAACAACAAAGGCTTTATCGCAAAAGCGCCGAAACAACTTGTCGACGCGGAAACCGAAAAGTTGAAAAAGAACAGGGAACTGAAAGAAAAACTTGTCGCCCGTATCGAAGACTTGAAGTAAATTTTGTCCAATAATAAAAGGGATTAAGGAACGTTGCCTTAATCCTTTTTTCATGCGAAAATTTGTTAAAATTCGGGAATGTACGCGGTGGTCGCGCTTTCGAGATCCTGCACGAAACCGTTTTCTATATTAAGTTCCGACAAAGCGTTGAGCGCGCGTTTGTATTCAAGCGGAGTGATACGGCGGTTAATGTCGGGGAAAGATTCGACGTTTATCGGCACATACTGCGCCATGAGCGAAAGAAAGGCAGAGTCCTTAAAATTGTCCGCAAAAACTTTTAAGACAGCCAACGTGTTGTCGATATGAGAAGGCAGTATAAGGTGTCTGACGATAACGCCGGATTTGATAAGTCCGTTTTCGATTTTCACTTTTCCGGAAAGCCTGATCATTTCGGAAATTGCGTCAAAAGCGTACTTAAAGTAATCTGATTTACCGGATAAACGCCGTGATAGCGCGCTGTCAACGTATTTTAAGTCGGGCAGCCAAACGTTAACGTAAGGCGCGAGCGCACGCACCGTTTCAATAGTTTCAAAGCCGCTTGTGTTCCATACGACAGGGTTTTTCGGGGTGTAATACGAAAACGCTTTTATTATGCCGTCGGCATATTGCGTTGCGGAAACAAGGTTGATGTTGTCCGAAACCGAATCATAGTATTCAAAAAGCGCGGCAAGTTCTTTCGGCGAATAAGCCTTTCCCGTAACCTTCCTGCTTATTTTTGCGTTCTGACAAAACACGCAGCGCATCGTGCAACCCGAAAAGAAAATCGCGCCCGATCCGCGCCCGCCGCTTATCACGGGTTCTTCCCATTCGTGTATTCCGTGATACGACACGTGAATATTGTTATCGGCAAGGCACAAACCGTAACTTTTGTCGCGGTCAACGCCGCATAAATTCGGGCAAAGTCTGCACGTCATAGTCGCATAATCCTTTTAAGTTGACGTTTTTATTTGCAATATACGTCTTTATTGTATATAATTATAGAATAATCAAAACAATAAGGCAATCTAATGAAAGACAAAATCCGCTCAAAAATCGATTCCGAAAAGAAGAGAATGAAATATTTCAGAATGACTCTTCAATACAGCAATAAATATATCTGGTATTTGCTGCTACTTGCCGTGTGCCCGTCGGTGCTTACGGCGTTTGTGTTTTCTCCGTACGGCACGATCGATTATTTTTGCAATTTCAGGGCGTTTTACGGCGCGGATTTCAGGACGATTTACCTTGTCGCGTCCGGGATAAATCCGAAGTTATATTATCTTGGCATAGTGGGGCTTATCGTTATCCCCGTGTGTTTCAGCATACTTTTCGGCGCGGTTGAAAGGCACATGCGCGTCGGGGAATTCAATCTCGGTTTCGACAGGATTCTCACAAGGCTCAATTTCAACTTCCTGACTGCGCTGAAATTTTCGATGATGCTTTTCGTCGTATATGAAATTTTCAAGTTTTTGCAGGTAGTTATGTTTTATCTGCTGACGCACTCCTTGCAAATCGAATGGGCGTTCGCGTTGTCGCTTATATGGTACGTCGCGCTGTACGCCGCGGAACTTTTCCTGCTTGCCGCAACGATACTGTGGGTGCCGACAATGTTGCAGACGGGGCTCAGCAGCACAAAGGCGTTGGGGCTTGCGATAAGACAGGGCGCGAAACAAATTTTCCCGACGATGGTCAGTTTGATGATTCCGACGCTTCCGATGCTCATACTTATGGTTGTGAACTCGGTTCTGAATCTGAAACTCGACGTCGTGCTTGACGCGATGCTCCTTACGATTTCAATCGTATTTTACGTAATATATATGTACACGATGTTCTTCGATATCAACGGCATCGACAGGGAAGACCTGAAAAAAATCGATATCTGGAAAGAGAACAAAAAACGTAGGAAAGGTAACTGATATGGAAGTAAGAAGCGCAATAAACATTTTATTCTCAAAATTCAACATAAATTATCGCGTGTTTTTGTATTTGTTCGTCGTCACCGCGATCGTTGTCGCAATCGCCGCAAGCGCGGTTATGCCGACCTTCAACGAGGTTATCAAAAACCCCGAAACGACCGAATCGTTCACCGCCGTCACAAATACTTTCGCCGATTATTTAAGGGGGCAGACGACGTTTTCGCAGGTTATCGCAAGCGGTAAAACCTTTTATCACACGGTAATCGACCTTATGAACGCCACGAACGCGACGGCGGCTTTCTGGGTAACCGTCGTTGTGGTTTCGTTTTTCATAAGGCTTGCGATGTCGTTTTGCTATCCCGCGATTTCCGACGTTATAAGCAATTTCATGAGCAGCAATATGTCGTACGGGCTTTTGAGTAATATATTGAAAAACTTTTCGCTGTGCGCCAAGTACGCGTTTTTCCATACGATAATCACAATGGTTACGGATATTGCGATATTCTTTGCGATTTACGGCGTTACAAAACTGTTTTTCCCGATCATCGGCGTGTTTGCATTCGCACTTGCGCTTGTTTGCGCCGTCGTACTTATCGCGCTTCGTCTGACGTTTTCGTCGGGCGTTATCCCCGAAATGGTCGTCGGGGGAGAGAAAAAATATTTCGGCGCGCTTAAAACAGGTTTTTCTTATATGAAAAAATACTTTGGCAAAATTTTCGGCGCAAACTGCATCGTGATTTTCGTCATATACTCGCTTATGATGCTGACGACGCTTATCACGTTCGGCGTGGCGTTTTTCGTGCTCGGATCCATGCTCGTGACGTACATTCACGTTATGCAACTTGTGTTTTATTACGAAAGCAAGAGCATGCGTTACTACACCGACGCTTACACGATCGTCAATACCGCGCCCATTTCGGAGCGTATCGACCTGCAAGACGAACTTTTAAGAAAAGACGACTGATTTTTAAGAAAAGAACCTTTTCGACAAAACTTTTTATATTTTGACATTCGCGCGGATTTTTTGGAATCCGCGCTTTTTTTCGCACTTTTTATAATTTCTTGAAAGAGATGACAAAAACCTTGTCTTTTCGTCCTTTTTTGCGACGTTTTTCGACGCTTTTCGCCGATGTCATAAAACGTTGACTTTTCAAATTTTCGGGTTGTATAGTGTGTTTGTCAGCGGGAGGAAAAGGTATGAACGACGCACTTAACACCAAAATTTTACTTACATTGTACAAAAGAATCCCGGAAGAAATCCGACGAAACGAAAAGAAAGTATTGAAAATCGCAAGCCGCAGTTTTTACGGGTACGGCGCGGCTGAAACAATGAAAACTTATGAAAAAATCATTGATATGAACGACGAAAAAATCCGCCTTATCAATCTGAAACTTCTTATCGACAAAGCCTTTAATCTGCTTGTGTCGGAAGATATGCGCGTAATCATAATGCGCTTTATAAAAGGGCTGACGTTTCAGGAAATGGCGGACGAGCTCGACGTGTCCACAAGACAGGTTTTCAGGCTGTACGACACGGCGATCACAAGTTTCACGACGCAGCTCGAATACCTGAAATTTCCGCAAGAAAAAATCGCCGCAGAGTTCGGCGATCTGATGATTTACAAGGAAACTTGTTTCAGACTATCAAACGAGTACGGCGTGATGGATTAGTAACGACGATTGTCGTAATATCCGTCGTCGTAGTCGTCGTCGGGGCGTCTGTCGCGGCGATAATCGTCACGTCGTCTGCCGTCGTCGTAATCGTCGCGGTAACGGCTTCTCGGACGGTCGTAGGGCGACGCGCCGTAATCGTTCATCGTGCTGTTCCTGTCGTAATCGTAGCGGCCTTTCTTGGAAGGCTTGAACAGCAGAAGCACAATGACAAGCGCAGGCACGACAATGCCGACGATAAGAATAATGCGGGTGAGTTTGTTGGGATCCGCCGCTTTCGTTTCAACGGTTTTGTCGGGAACGACGGTGGGGCGGTAGTTCGGGTGCAAGTCGATGATATAGTCGGTCATCGCAACGCCGCCGTCTTTCGTTTTAAGACAACTTGTGGGGATATATCCGTATTCCCCGCCGCATCTGACGTAAATGCAGGAAGTGCCGTCGTATTCGCCTTTTCCGATGAACGTGATTGCAGGGGCTTCCGCCGGGGTAAGAGTTTTCGTGGTAAAACCGGACCTTCCTTTCACGTAAAACGAAGCGTCGTTTGACAAAGAAAGTTCAATGGTGAAACCGCCAAGCGGTTCTTTGTCGGCGTCGGTCAGGGAAACGAAGTTCGAGGCGTCTTTGACGTAAAGGTCGTCAAGCCCGTTGTATTTAATATAGAAAACGTCGCCGTCGATTTCGGTAACGTCGAAATAATACGTCGAAGGAATTTCAAAAAGTTTAATTTCCGTGCCGTTTAATAAACGAGTGTATACATCAAGCGACACGTTGTTTTTCACGCGGTATGTGCCGAGCTGATACGTTCCGTCCGTTTCGGCGTGAGAAACCGCGCTTGCGGGCATGAACGCAAACGTCAAACACGTAACGGATATCAAGAGTATGACAAGAATACTTAACTTTTTCAAATTCGCACCTTTAACAATATTAACCATACGCATTAAATTATATAACACTATTCAATAAAAATAAAGTGTTTTATCACCGGAAAATGAAAGAAAGCCAAATCGAAATTATCAAAAAAGTCCGCGCAATCGAAAACGAGATGTCGAAAAGGCGCGGTCTTGAACGCCTCGTCAACTACAACTCGGGTGAGGTCGTGCATAAAAAACAAATGGAGTTTCATAAGTGCGACAAGAAAAACCGCTGGGTTTTCGGCGGAAACAGGACGGGCAAAACCGAGTGCGGAGCTGTCGAAACGGTCTGGCTGCTTCGCGGAATCCACCCCTATAAAAAAAATAAGCCCGACGTAACGGGGTGGGTGGTGTCGGTGTCGTACGAGGTACAAAGGGAAGTTGCGCAACAAAAGATACTCTCGTATCTTTCGCCCGACTGGATTTTGGACGTCGTAATGCAGCAGGGCAGGAAAGACAGCCTGAAAAACGGCGTCATCGACACCATCGTCGTCAAAAACGTGTTTGGCGGGACAAGCCGTCTTTCTTTCAAAAGCGCGGATCAGGGGCGCGAAAAATTTCAGGGCGCGAGCCTCGATTTCGTGTGGTTTGACGAAGAACCGCCGAAAGATATTTACGAAGAATGCGTGATGCGCGTCCTTGACAGGTGCGGCGAGATTTATTGCACGATGACGCCGCTGAAAGGACTGACGTGGGTGTACGACGAGATATATCTGAACGTCCGTCAAAATCCCGAAATATGGTATGAGCAGATGGAGTGGAAAGACAACCCGTACCTTGACGAAAACGAGGTTGAAAAACTTATCGCATCGACGTCCGACGACTTGCAGGAGTCGCGCCGTTTCGGCAGATTCAAGTCGGAAGGCGGGCTTGTGTATTCGGAATTCGACGAGAACGTGCACGTTATCGATCCGTTTCCCGTCCCGCGCGAGTGGCAGTGCAATATTTCAATCGACCCGGGGCTTAAAAATCCGCTGTCGTGCCACTTTTACGCGGTGGACGGCGACGGCGTGATTTACGTCGTGGGCGAGCATTACGAGGCGGGGAAGGACATTAACCACCACGTCAAAAAGATTTTTGAACTTGCGGACAGTCTCGGCTGGGCAAGGGACGGCAAAGGCAGACTTTCGGCACTTATCGACAGCGCGTCCGAGCAGCGCACGCTCGCTTATCAGAAAAGCGTCGCGGAACTCTTTTACGACAACGGAATACTTGTAAATTCCAAAGTCGACAAAAACCTTTTCAGCGGAATTTCAAGGATAAAATCGTTGTTTTTTGAACGTCCGCCGCGCATTTACATTTTCAGAAACTGCGTGAATATGATAAGGGAAATCAAAGGGTACAACTGGGGCGACGGCGACCGTCCCGTGAAGCGCGACGACCACGCCATGGACGACCTGAGATATTTCGTCATGTCCCGTCCCGAGCCGCAGGACGCGCTCTTTAAGACGGACAAGGGGCTTATCGGCGAAGACAAAGACAATCTTATCAGAAAATTGAAACGAGGAAGATATGAAAAACGATGACGTTTACGTTGACGCCCTGAAAAAGAAAGCCAAAGGCTTTACCGCAACCGAAATATCCGAAGAATACTCCTCGGACGGCGACGGCAATCTCGTGCTTGTCAAAAGGAAGGTCAACTCAAAATATTATCCGCCCGACACCGCGGCAATCAAAAGCGTTCTCGATATGGACATTCTCGAAACCCTGTCCGACGAAGAACTCGAAAACGAAAAACGCAGGCTCCTTACCGAGTTTGCAAATATAGAAAGGAAAGGATGACTATGAAAGAAAAAGACAAAAAAGCGCTTCACGACCAAATCGTGAAAGAAGTCAAACAGGATTTTGAAGAGCGACGTCAGAAACGCCGTCCCGTCGAACTTGCCTGGCGGCTTAACATGAACTTTCTTATGGGAAATCAGTACGCAAGCATCACGCCGACGGGCGACATCGACGACTACGGCAGGCAGTATTACTGGCAGGAACGGGAAGTTTACAACCATATCGCGCCTATCGTCGAAACCCGACTTGCAAAACTGACGCGCGTCAAATCGGGCGTGTCGATCCGTCCGAAAACAAGCGACGAGTGCGACGTGCAAAGCGCGAAATTCGCAACCGCAATCCTGCAAAGCATAATGGAAGAAAATTGTTTTTCCGCGCTTTTGCAAAAGGCGAACGGATGGGCGGAAACCTGCGGCAGCGTATTTTACAAAATCGCATGGAATAACGAAAAAGGCAAAAAGTTTATCCTTGACGGAAAGCCCGTTTACGACGGCGACGTCGACATCACGGTGTGTCCGCCTTTTGAAATTTATCCCGAAAATCTGCAAATCGAGTCGTTGCAGGATCAGCCGTCGATTATCCACGCAAAGGCTTATTCCGTGGACGACGTGAAGCGTATATGGGGCGTCGACGTCAAAGGCGAGGACGTGAACGTGTTCACCCTTGACAAGACGGGCGTAACAGGCGGATTCGGATACACCGCGTCGGTGCCGAAAATCATCGACGAAGTGCGCCACGATGCCGTCATCGTCATCGAAAAGTACGAAAAACCCACGGCAAAGTTCAAGGACGGGCGGCTTATTATCGTTGCGGGCGACACCCTGCTGTACTTAGGTGATTTGCCTTACGTCAACGGGGAAGGCGGCAAACGACAGTATCCGTTTATCAAGCAGAACTCGCTGGATAACGTCGGCGTGTTTTTCGGGACTTCCGTCATCGAAAGAATTATCCCCGTCCAGCGCGCGTACAACGCCCTGAAAAACCGCAAGCACGAATTTCTGAACAGACTTTCGATGGGCGTGCTTGCAACAGAGGACGGCAGCGTCGATACCGATCAGCTGGAAGCAGAAGGGCTTGCGCCCGGAAAAATCCTTGTTTACAGACAGGGCAGCAATCCGCCCGCGCTTCTGAACCCCGGCAGTATACCGCACGATTTTTATCTGGAAGAAAACCGACTGCTTGAAGAATTTACGATGATTTCAGGCGTGTCTGAGATTATGAAGTATTCCGAACTTCCCGATAACGTGACGTCGGGCGTCGCGATTTCCATGCTTATCGAGCAGGACGACACCCGAATATCCGTCACCGCAGAAAATATTCGCGAGGCTGTCAGGGAATCCGGCAAACATATATTAAGACTTTATAAACAGTTTGCAAAGTCAAGAAGACTGAGAAGTATCGCCGGCGAAAACGGGGAACTTGAAATGCTGTATTTCGGTGCGTCGGATCTGACGTCTGACGACCTTGTCTTCGACACCGAAAACGAACTTATCGAAACGCCGTCGTCAAGGAAGAATATGGTGCTGGAACTTATGAACTTGGGACTTCTGACCGACGAAAACGGCAGATATTCCGAACGCACGAAATGCAAAATTCTGGAAACTCTCGGCTTCGGAAACTGGGAAAACAGCAGGGATATCGCCGATTTGCACTTTAAAAAAGCGCAGCGCGAAAACCGCGCTTTCGGCGAAAGAGAAATTATCCCCGACTCCTTCGACGACCACGAAATCCATATCGAGGAACACACGAAATTTATGCTTTCGCCCGAGTTCGATATGGACGTGAAAATGAAAGAAACCATCGCCGCGCACGTCAATAAACATCGCGAGTTTATCGACGCGGCAAATATAAATTTATAAGGAGAACGTTATGCAAGAAAATGAAGTTGAAACCACCGTTCAAACGGACGCAACATCCGAAAACGCAGGCGAAACAACGTCCCGTTTCAAAACGCCCGACGAATTGTTGAAGGCGTACGAATGCCTTGAAAAAGAGTTTACGAAAAGGTCGCAGAAACTGAAAGCCCTTGAAAAGGAACTTTCGGAAAAAGCCCCTTCAAACGTAGCGTACGCACAAAACGACTGGCAGCAAAAAGTCGACGACTTTTTTGAATCGCGTCCCGAAATCGCGCCTTTTAAGAAGGAAATCGCCGAGGAAATATTGAAAAACGACCTCGGCAGCAACGAAAACTGTCTGGAAATCGCCGGCGCGCGCGTTGTCCTGAACAATTACAAATCCCCCAAAGATTATCTTTTTGACGACGATTTCGTTGTCGAAAACGTGCTCTCCAACGAGAAAATCCGTGACAGAATAATCAAAAAATATCTGTCCGATCTCGACGGCGTGAAAACCGTCCGCACAATCAACGGGGAAGGACAAGCCTCTCTCGCAAAACAAATTCGCCCCAAAACCGTCGGCGAGGCTGGCAAAATGGTGATGGCTATGGCGGGCAAGGGCAAATAAATCAACAGGAGATTTTTTATGATTACAATTTCAAACGCAAGCGACGCGTTAAAAACCATTTACCTTGGCGTGATTGCCGAGCAACTCAACACGAAAATCAACCCCTTCCTTGCGGCGATTGAAAGAACAAGCAACAACGTTTTTGGTAAGGAAGTCAAAAAACTCGTAACCTACGGCGTAAACGGCGGCATCACGTCGGGCACCGAAACGGGCGCGCTTCCCAAGGCGCAGGGTAATTCGTATGTAACGCTTACCACCGACCTTAAAAACTTTTTCGGCAAAATCGAAATTTCCGACAAAGCTTTAAGAGCCAGCATGGACGACTCCGGCGCGTTCGTAAACCTTCTTAACGCCGAAATGGAAGGACTTTTGTCGGCAAGTAAGAGAAACTTCGCACGTATGCTTTTCGGCGACGGCAGCGGAAAACTCGCAACTACGGTCGTATATGCGGAAAACGAAGATCTTGCAAAATTCAAGGTTGACGACGCGTCGAAAATCGAAGCCGGTATGGTCATCGACATCGAAACGAACGGGGCGATTACAAGCGCGACGAAAAACAAAGTCGTCAAAAGCGTCGACCACACGAACAACGTCGTTACGCTCACTTCAAACCTTCCCTCCGTTCAGGGCAAGGACAGCATCGTTTACGTACAAGGCAGCCGAAGCAACGAGTTGACGGGTTTAGAGTCCATTTTCGGCACGTCAAGTACGCTTTACGGTCTTACCCGCGCCGACTACGACTTCCTTACTCCGTACAAAGACGCAACCGGCGGCGCAATGTCCGCGGCACTTATACAGGACGCAATCGACCACGTCGAAGAACGCTCCGGCGGTATCGTCAACTTTATCGTGACAAGCTACGCTGTCAGGAAAAAGTACGTCGCGTACTGTGCAAGTTCCAACCACAACGTCGACGTCATGAATCTTGACTGCGGCTATAAGGCGTTGTCGTACAGCGGAATTCCTTTCGTCGTCGACCGCTTCTGCGGAAAGCAGGATATGTACCTTCTGAACACCGACGACTTCAAACTGCATCAGCTTTGCGACTGGCGTTGGATCGAAGACGCGGCGGGCGGAATTCTGAAACAGGAATCGGGCAGCGCGGCATACAGCGCAACGCTTGTCAAGTACGCAGACCTGATGTGCGAACGTCCCGTTGGTCAGGCGAAAATCACCAATATCACCGTCGACTGATTGACGGAAACTTAATGACAATTCCGGCGCGCGCTTTGCCGCGCGCCCCCTTGCGGGGGACGCTATGAAAATACGAATTTACAACGATTTATACGACGTGTGCGACAGGGTGAAAGAAATCCACCCCGATTACGAGATTTATTACGATACGACGGGGAAAAGATACGAGGTGTTCGCAAAAGGAAAATTGCAGGTCGTATGTCCTTACGAAAAACTTGACGCAAGGCTTATCGACTACCTTTATAAAACGAGAATCGAACGCCTTGACAAAATCCTGAAAGAAATCGACGATCAGAATCTGAAAATCGAAGCCGCAAAAGAAAAAGAATTGAAAGATAAGGTCGATTATAAATCGAAAAACGCGTTCAGGTATTACGAAAAGCACCCCGACGCACGAAAAGTTGATTTTGAGGAGATCTGAATGAAAGTAAGCGATGTAATTAAAAACTGTTTCGTCAAACTCGGGTACGGCGTCGTCGACGTTACCGACGCCGAAAACCTTACCGCGGAACAAAAAAGACTTGTCGATGTTTTGTTGTGCTCGGTCGAAAACGTACATTCCGAGATAATAAGCGCGTATTTCCCGTTCGTTGTGACGGAAAACGTGACGCTCGTTGACGGGAAACTTCAATATTCGACGTTGAATAACACGAAAATCGTGTATCCGATTTCATTGAAACGCGGCGCGGAAACAAGGAAAATCAAGGCGTATCCGACGTACGTACAAAGCGATTTTTCGGGAGAAGCGACCTTTGAATATTGCGCGCTTTTGCCGTCGTATTCGCTTTCGACCGAACTTCCGGGCAACGTCCCGTGCTGGCTTTTGTCGGAAGGCGTCGTTGCGGAATACGCATACGCAAACAACCTTATCGACCTCGGCGCGCAAGCCGAAAAGAAGTTCAGAGAAGGTATTTGCGCGCTGAAAGCGCACAGCGGCGCGGGAAGATACGTGAAACCGAGGAGGTGGGCGTAGTGCGCGGAAAAACATTCACGAGAATAAGGATTAAAAGCGACGAATTCCGCGGAGTTTCGACGACGAAAGACGAGGCGATTTCGTCCCCGACGTCATCACCGATGTCGTATAACTTCACGTACGAAAAGGGCGTGCTTCAGGGAAAATACGGCATTTCCGCCGCGACTTTTCCAAGCGACGTTACCCCGGCTTTCCGCCACGCCGTCGCGTCGCTCCCCGAAGGAGTCGTGCCGATGAGCCTCCATTTGTTCAGAAAGTTCGACGCGGCGACTAATAAGCGCGACGACAGACTTATCGTCAGAACAACGGATAACGAATATTACGAAACGAGCGTCTTCACCGTCGGCGACACGTTCAGAAAAATCGTAAATCTTGCGGCGGCGGGAAAAGATTGCAGCGCGTGCTATCGGTATAACGGCAAGGATTTGTTTCTTGCGTCGAGCGAGCGCGGATTCTTTTACACCTACGACGGCACGACCTTGAAAAAAATCGAAAACGCACCGAAAATGACAAGTATGTGCGTGCATGCCGAAAGAATTTTTGCAACCGTTTCGGGCGAGCAGAACAAGGTGTGGTTTTCCGCCGACTTCAACCCCGAAAACTGGAAAGTATCGGGCGACGGAGCGGGCTATATCGACTTCGACGACGAGGGCGGCAAGGTAATCAAAGTCGTGAAATTTTTGAACTACGTTTACGTTTTCAGAGATTTCGGCGTGGAAAGGCTGACCGCATTCGGCGCGCAAACCGACTTTTCGGTGTCGAAAATTTACACGGCGTCGGCAAGAATTTATCCCGACACGATCGTGCCGCTCGGCGACCGCATCGTCTTTTTGACGGAAGAAGGGTTGAAATGTCTGGACGGCTACAATGTGCAGAATATTTTTGTGGATTTGTCCGATTTTTTGTCGTCGGACAAAAGAAACGCCGTCGCAACGGGTATGGACGGTAAATATTTCCTTGCCGCCAACATGGTTTTCCCGGGGGACTTCGCCGTCAAATTTCTGGACGAAGTAAGAGATCAGGGCGTTTACAACACGAACGGGCTTGCGGTGTGCGACGTGAAAAAGAACAAAATGACTTTGCTTCGCGGCATGGATATACGCTTTATAAAGGCGGTCAACGTGCATACGCTTTCGTCGGTTTTCATGACGTTTTCAGGCGTGAACAAGCACCTTATCGGTATGTTTTCGGACACGGGCAAGTATTTTTCCGACAAATTACCAAGGTACTGGACGACGGGGTACACCGACCTCGGTTATCCCGAAAAGCAAAAAAGCGTCAGAAACGTCATGCTCACGGCGCACGGGACGGTAACGCTCGGGCTGGAACTTGACGGAAATAAAATCGAATACCTCCTTGAAGGCGCGGATCTTCCGCAAAAAATCATCGTAAACCGTGCGTTTTCAAAAATGCGCGTGTATCTGAAAGAAAACAGCGAATCGGGAAGTTATACCGTTACTCCGCCGTCGATTACGGTGGATTTATCGTAAAAAATGCTTATGGATAATAAAATTAACGAACTTTTTATCACCGTCGAAACCCTTGAAAATTATTTGCGTGCGCTTGAAAAACGGGTGGCGGCTTTGGAGGAAATCAATAATGGCAAATAGTTGGTGGGACGATATCAAAGAACTTTTCAAAACCAAAAAACAAAAGGCGGCAGAAGAAAACGAAAAAGTCAATAACGCGTTAAGGCGCGAAAGTCAAATCACGGGGCAGTTGAAAGCGCTTGAAGACGAGTACAACAAAAACAACCCCGCCGCGCCCGATCCCGACTTTGACGAAATCTTCAAACCGGTGAAATACGACAGGGTGAACTACGACGTGTTGTCCGACGACGAAATCAAAGCCGTCGCAAACGATAAGGCAGAGTCGAATTACAAGTCGAGCCTTGAAAAAATCGACAAACAGGCGTACGACGACCTTGTAAAACTCAACGAGCAGCGCGAAAAAGCCAAAGAAACGCACAAGAAAACGCTTTCCGAAATCGAGAGCCTTTTCGATGCGTTCAGGGAAAACAGCAAAAACAAGGCGGTGAAACAGGGTATCGCAAGGGGAAGTATCCTTGAAAGCGCGATTAACGAATACGGCGAAGCCGCAAACGCGGGCAGAGCGAGAGCCGACGATATTTTAAGCGACGCGCTTTTAAGTTTTGAGGAAAAATCCGACGCTCTTAACAGAAGGCGCGACGAGGCTTTAAGCAACCTTGACCTTAAAAAAGCCGTCGAAATCACCGAAACAATCAATAAACTGCAAGAAAACAGGGATAAACAACTTGCCGATCAGAATCAGAAAAACGCCGCGCTTGAAAAGAAAGAAACCGACGAAAATCTGAAACTCGAAAAGGAAAAACAAAAATACGTCGAAAACTACAAAGCGAACAAACGCCTTGAAAAGCAACAACAGGACGCGTACGAAAAGGCGAACGGCTACACCGGCGAAAAAGCAAGAAACTTTGCCGAACGTTATAACGTCGCTTTGGGTTTTTATACGTCGCTCGATCCCGACGTCGCGGTAAAAGCGCTTGAAGCAAGCGGCACAATGAAGGGCTATCTCGGAAATAATTACGAGAAACTTTTAAGCGTCCTGAAATCGCGCGCAACAACGAAAACTAAAAAATATATTTAACTGATATTTTGGGGGCGGACGATGAAGGAAAGAATTAAAAATTGGTTCAGTTGGTTCAGGGAAAAGATTAAAAATTACGGGTATCTGATGACGCTTGCGGGCAGTGTGTTTTACCTTCTCGAAGCGTGCGGTCTGAAAATAAACGAACCCGTAGCGTACGGGATTGTCAACGCGGTCGCAGGGCTTTTAATCGTGCTCGGACTCGTCAACAATCCCGACGGTAGAAAAATCAAATAATTTCGCGGACGCGATAAACTTCGCGCGCGGCGGCAAGTTTTGCGACTGAATCGGACGAAAATTCATTGTCCGAGTCGATGATTGCGTAAAGATTGCCGTTTTTTCCGGAACAGGTTACTTTTCCATCGTTTTTATCCGCAAAGTCGGCGATGAGCGACAAGACCGCAGGGTTATCTTCCGCAAGGACGGTAATCCTGTGGTTTTTTCTTGCTGCAAAAACGGCGGGGTAGTTCACCGAGTTTTTGATATTTCCGTTTTCAAAGTAATCTTTGAGTTCGGTCGCGACCATAACGGCGCAGTTGTCTTCGGCCTCCGGGGTGGACGCGCCGAGATGCGGGCAGGCGATAATGCCGTCGACGTTCAAAAGCGGCTCCGACGGGAAGTCGGTGAAGTATTTATGGACTTTTCCGTCTTTGACCGCGGCGATTATATCGTCGTTATTGACAAGTTCGCCCCTTGCACAGTTGACGATGACGACGCCGTCTTTCATTTTTGAAATCGCGACTTTGTCGATCATGCCTTTCGTGTCGGCGTTGTAGGGAAGATGAAGGGTAATGAAGTCGGATTTTTCGTAAATTTTGTCCAAAGTATCGACGACTTCGAGATCGATTCCCAAATCTGTGTCCTTATTGAAAAACGGATCGTATCCGACTATATTCATACCAAGGGCGTTTGCCGCGACGGCGACTTTTCTGCCGATTGCGCCAAGACCTACAACGCCCAGCGTTTTTCCTGAAATTTCGCCGCCGACGAATTGCGCTTTGCCTTTTTCGACAATTTTCGCAACGCCGCCTTCCGCGTTATTTTGAGAGTTTACCCATTTAATTCCTTCGATAATCTTGCGGCAAGAGAGCAAAAGGGCGGTGATGACCAACTCTTTCACGGCGTTTGCGTTCGCACCCGGGCTGTTGAAAACTACCACTCCGCGTTTTGCGTATTCGGCATGGGGAATATTGTTCACGCCCGCGCCCGCGCGACCTATCGCGACGACGCTTTCGGGAAGAGCGTAATCTGCCATCTGCGCGCTTCTCACGAGAATAAGATCCGGGTTATCGCATTCCGACGTAATTTCGTAATTTTTGTCCAATACGTCGTTGACTTTCGGGCTTATCGAATTTAACTTTAATACTTTTACCATACTTACCTCTTATTTGTGTTCCGCCGCGAATTTTTGCATATAGGCGATAAGATGTTTTACGCCTTCGACGGGCATCGCGTTGTAAATTGACGCGCGCATACCGCCGACAAGACGGTGTCCTTTGATTGCCATGATTCCGTTTGCTTCCGCGCCTGCGACGAACTCAGCGTCGAGCTCCTTCGAGGGGGATACGAAAGGCACGTTCATCATGCTTCTGTCTTCGGGACGGACGGGGTTTGTATAGAAACCGCTGTTGTCGATGTAATCGTACAGCATTTTTGCTTTTTCCTCGTTGATTTTCTGAATTGCGGGAATGCCACCGAGGTTTTTAAGCCATTTGAGCGTCAGGCTTGCGATGTAAATCGAGAAACAGGGGGGAGTGTTGTAAAGGCTGTTCTCTTTTGCCTGCGTCGACCATTTGAGCATAGTCGGGCAAATGGGCATCGCCTGATCGAGAAGGTCTTTTCGGACGATGACGACGGTAACGCCCGCGCAGGAAATATTCTTTTGCGCGCCGGCATAAATCACGCCGAACTTACTTACGTCGTACACTTCGGACAAAATGTTGCTGGACATATCGCAGACAAGCGTTTCGACAGACGGGAATTTTCTCATGCGGCTGCCGTAAATGGTGTTGTTGCTGGTGCAGTGGATGTAATCGATATCGCTTCTGAAAGACGAGTCGTCAAATTCCGGGATATAGGTGAAGTTTTTGTCTTCGCTTGACGCCGCAACCCTGACGTCGCCGTATTTTTGCGCTTCCTTGTATGCCTTTTTCGCAAAGTTTCCGGTCACGATATAATCGGCGCGGCCTTTTTTCAAAAGGTTGAGTGGAACTGCTTCGAACTGCGTCGACGCGCCGCCTTGTACGAGAAGCACGTCGTAGTTGTCGGGAATGTTCATAAGCTCGCGGAAAAGGGCGATACATTCGTTGTGAACGGGCTCGTAAACCTTGCCGCGGTGCGACGCCTCGATAATGGAAATGCCGCTGCCTTTGAAATCGATGAAGTCTTTTTGCGCTTCAAGCAAAACTTCCTTGGGAAGTACGCCGGGACCTGCTGAAAAATTGTACATAAGAATAAGAAACTCCTTATCAAAAGATTTATATAAAATATGATATATTATTTCGTTTATATTTGGCAACTGTTTTTTTTCGCGTATAAATATTTAAGGTTAAAACATTATAAATGTATGAAAATTCAGGCGATAATTATGGCGGGCGGCGTCGGATCGCGTTTGAGACCGCTGACCGACGATACCCCGAAACCTATGGTAAAAATCATCGACAAACCCGTGCTTGAAACGATAATCGAAAGGTTGAAGTATTTCGGGATTTACGACATCGGGCTGACAGTGAATTACAAGTCCGACGTCATCAAAAACTATTTTTCAAACGGGCGGCGTTTCGGCGTAAGGCTGACGTATTTCGATGAAGAAAAACCGCTTGGAACCGCGGGCAGCGTAAAGCAGGCGGAAAAGTATCTTTCCGACAATTTTTTCGTTGCGTCCGGCGACGCGTATTCCGAGGTCGATTACGATGCGCTGTACAAAGCGCACGTCGGGAAAAATCTTCTGGGCACGCTCCTTGTGAAAAGGGTGTCCGACGCGCGCGGATTCGGGCTTGTGAAAATCAGAAACGGCATTGTGGAAGACTTTATCGAAAAACCGCAAGTTCCGACAAAAGGATATGTTAACACGGGGATTTACGCACTTAAACGTGACATTTTGCAATTTATTCCCGACGGGTTTTACGACTTCGGGCGCGATCTTTTTCCGCGGCTTATCAACAATCTGGCAGCTTTTGAAATAAGCGGATACTGGAACGATATCGGCACGCTTGAAAGATATTACGAAAGCAATCTGTACGCCGTGAAAAAGCTGAAAGAACAAAACAATACCGCGTTTTTTTGAGATAATTCTTTGAAAAAACCGGAAATCCGATTATTTTTTTGCCCCGAAAGTTTTCAGGGTAACCCCTGTATTACTTGATTTATATCTAAAAGTTTAGTATAATATCAACAATAATTTTCGGAGGACTTCTTTTGGCAAAGTCGTTAAAAGTAGTATTCCTCGGCGGCGTCGGCGAAATCGGCAAAAATATGACCGCTCTGGAATACGGTGAAAACATCATTATCATAGATATAGGTATGTCGTTCCCGACGGAAGACACCCCCGGGATCGACGTCGTCGTACCCGACGTTACCTATCTTTCGCAAAATAAAGAAAAAATCAAAGGAATTTTTATTACTCACGGACACGAAGACCACGTCGGCGGCGTGAGCTATCTCTGGCCCGAACTCGGCTGCCCGACGATTTACGGCACGCAGTTTTCGCTTGCCATCGCGCGTCATAAAATCGAAGAAAGCGGACTTCCCGTCAAAAATATGAAGGAAGTCAATGCGGGCGACGTCGTAAACGTCGATTGTTTCAAGGTGGAATTTATCAAAGTCTGCCACAGTATCGCGGAAGCGTCGGCGTTGTCCATCACGACTCCCGTCGGCGTCGTTTTCGTGACGGGCGACTTCAAAATCGACTTCACCCCCATCGACAACAAACTCACCGACCTTGAACGCATCGGGGAAATCGGCAAAAAGGGCGTACTTTTAATGCTTGGAGAAAGCACCAACGTCGAAAGAAACGGACACACCATGTCCGAGCGCACCGTCGGGGAATCGTTTGACGTCATTTTCGGCAAAAACCAGAAAAAACGTATGATCGTCGCGACCTTTTCCACCAACAATTACCGCCTGCAACAACTTATGGATATTTCCGTGAAGTACAACAGGAAGGTCGTTTTAAGCGGGCGCAGCATGAAAAACATCGTCGATATGGCGGCGAAACTTAACGAACTTACGTTCCCGAAAGACCTTATCGTCGATATTGACAAAGCCAACAAGCTCCCGCCGGAGCGCGTTACCATTCTTTGCACGGGCAGTCAGGGCGAGCCTATGAGCGCGCTTTCCAGAATGTCGCAGGGCACTTTCGACAAGGTTACGATTTCGGCGACGGACACCGTCGTTATTTCCGCAACGCCGATCCCCGGCAACGAGCGCGGAGTATACAACGTCGTCAACAATCTTTACAAACTCGGCGCGGACGTCATCTACAACCCGTCCGACGATATCCACGTTTCGGGACACGCCTGCAAGGAGGAACTGAAACTTATGCTTTCGCTCGTAAGACCGAAGTTTTTCATTCCCGTTCACGGCGAGTATCGCCACCTTAAACTGCATCAACGTCTTGCCGGCAGCATGGGCATTCCCGAATATAATACGTTTATCCCCGACGTCGGCAACACCGTCAACGTCTACAAAAACAAAATGGTCAAGGGCAATAACGTCCCCGCCGGCAACAACTTCATCGACGGCGTCGCCCTTGGTGAAAACGCCGAAACCATACTGCGCGACAGAAAGGCTCTTTCCGACAACGGATTTATCGTGATTCTTCTGACAGTACGCCTTAAATCGGGCGAAATTCTTGCAGGTCCCGACATTATCCTTCGCGGATTGCATCTCGGCGACACGTTCCCCGACGAGGCGAAAGAAGTCGTATTGAACGCATTGAAACAAGTCGACTTTGAAAACGTCGAGGATATTTACGAATTAAAGACGATAATCCGCAAAGCCATTCGCAAGTTCATAGACAAGAATTACAAGCAGTTGCCTATGATATTGCCTATTATCATCGAAGCGTAAAAACGGCGATAATTCGCGCCTTTTCGGCGTTTTGACGGAACCTTGCTCAGTTACGTACGACAAAGTACGCGCCTTCGCACGAACCCGTCAAGAACCCCGAAAATCCATCAAATTCTCGCCGTTTTTAGGGGATTATATTATGTCATAATCCTGACTTTTTAGGGGAGTATAGTATGTCAAATTCTCGCCGTTTTTAGGGGATTATAATATGTCAAAATCCTGATTTTTTAGAGAGAGTTATTACTTTTAGGGAATGAAAAAAACGCTTAAACAAAAACCGTTATGATAAAGAAAGTCGAATTGCTTGCTCCGGCAGGCAGCAGAAGTAAACTGAATACCGCATTTCACTTCGGTGCGGACGCATGTTACGTTGCGGGGACGAAATTCGGTCTTCGCGCGTACGCCGATAACTTTGACGCGGACGCTTTGAAATCCGCCGTCGAGTTCGCGCATGCTCTTAACAAAAAAGTTTACATAACGGTCAATATTTTTCCGAAAAACGACGACTTTCCCGCGCTCAAAGAATACTTTGTATTCTTAAACTCAATCGGGGTAGACGCGCTTATCATGACCGACGCGGGGGCGATTTCGCTTTGCAAGTCGGTTGCGCCCGATATGGAAATTCACCTTTCGACGCAAGCGAACACTACGAACGGATACACCGCAAAATTCTGGGCAGAACAGGGAATAAAACGCGTCGTACTTGCAAGGGAAACCACAATCGACGACATAAAACGCACGAAAGACATCGTCGGCGACTCCTTGGAACTTGAAGTTTTCGTGCACGGCGCGATGTGCATAAGTTACAGCGGACGATGCCTGCTCAGCAATTATCTCAGCACCCGCGACAGCAATCGCGGCGAGTGCGTGCAGGCGTGCAGATGGGAATACAAAATGACCGAAGCGTCGCGCGAAGGCGAGCCGTTGACGATGATCGAAGACGACAAAGGCACTTACGTTATGAACAGCAAGGATATGAACATGCTTTTATACCTTGACAAACTTATTTCGGCCGGCGTATCGAGTTTCAAAATCGAGGGAAGAATGAAGTCGGAGTATTACGTCGCAAGCACTGTTACGGCATATCGTCGCGCCCTTGACGGTTATTATAAGACGGGGATATATTCGCCGTCCGAAAGTCTTATCGAAGAACTTGAAAAGACAAGTCATCGTCGTTATACGACGGGTTTTTATTTCGGCGCGCGCGACACGGTGTGTTTGGACACGTCAAAGCCCGAAAGCGACTGGCTGTTCATTGCAGAGGTCAAAGGTTACGACGAAAGTAAAAAGTGCATAATCCTTGAACAGCGCGGACGCTTCAAAAAAGGCGACGTACTGGAAGTCCTTTCGCCCGACGAAAATTATCTTAAAAAAATCGTTGTCGACGAAGTTTTCGACGAAGACGGAAACATTATCGACGACTGCAAATTCGTGCAACAAATACTTTACTTAAAAAGCGACGTCGTTTTGCATAATCACGACGTCCTGAGAATGAAAAGGAAAGATTTATGAAAGTTAAAGACAACGTGCTGATAGTAACGTCGATTGCCGAGGACGTGAGCGGTATCGAAGCGATTAAAAGCGAGTTTGAAAAAAATCATAAAGATTACAACGTGGTCGTCATCGACGAGCGGCAGTACGGCGCGGAAAAAGCCGCAACCCGCAGAAGGAAAAACCGCGAAAGACTTATTCAGTCCATACCTACTTTTTACCGCAGGGTAAAGACGATGGGACACGTCTTCACGGTGAAATCCAAAAATAAAATCGACCGTCGTCGCGCGCTTTCAAACAAATTAAGTGGCAGCGCAAGGAAGATTTACAACGCCGTTTTGCGCTTTGCGCCCGACGTCATCGTCGTTACGACGCCGCGACTTATGCACGAAACCATAATCGCGAAAAAGCGCACCCGTTTCAAATACCCTGTCATCGGGCTTTCCGAAAAATTCACTTTCGACAAAGCGTTTTACAACATGAGCGCGGACGGCTATATCGTGGAAAACGTCGATATGAAAAACCAACTCACGGCAATGGGATATTCAAGCGGCAGGGTGCACGTCATGGGCTTCCCGATTGAGGAAAACGTGCCCGACGTCGATTACGTCTTCAAGCTGAAAGAACATCTGGGGCTTAATCTGAATCCCACCGTGTATCTTTCGGGCGGGGCAATCGGCAGCAAGGAACTTATGCCCGTGTTTGAACTTTTGCTGGATCAGGGCGACATAATAAACCTTATCGTCAACTGCGGCAAAAACGAAAACCTGTATTCCGCGATGCTTCGCGAGACCGAAAGGCGAAATTCGCAAAACGTCAAACTTTATCTGAACGTGGACGAAGGCGCGGAAGACACCCTTCTTGCAAGCGACTGCCTTATCACGATATACGACGGCTCGCTCATATACCGCGCGTTTCTTCTGGGGATTCCCGTGGTTGCGTTTGCGCCCGACACCGGTGCGGAAAAATCCGACCTTAAATACCTTATGGAAAAACAACTCGTGTACTTTGCCGACGACTACAACCACGTAATCATCGGTATGTACGACGTCATTCAGACGGGGCTTGGCAAAAAACTGTCGGAATCCGCGCTCATGCGGACTCGCGCCACGTCGCTGAAAGATATCTGCACGCTCCTTGCCTCATACGGAAGAAAATAATTATGCTTAAACATATCGTACTTTATAAACTCAACGAAGAAGGGCTGAAAAACCTTGATAAAATCAAAAACAATTTTTTGTCGATGCGTGGGAAAATCGACGGGCTTTTGTCGGTCGAATGTGGCGCGGACGTGTTGAAAAGCGAAAGAAGTTTCGACTTTGCGCTCGTTTGCGAGTTTGAAAACCTTGAAACTTTCAAGGCGTACAAAACGCACCCCGTGCATCTTCTCGTAAAGGAATATATGCACACCGTTGTCGAGTCGTCAAAGTCCTGCGATTTTATAAAGTAACGTCGAAAACTGCTTGAAAACAAGAAAATTTTTGATTTTTCTCGCGTTTTAATAATAAAATTTTGTTTAATCTCGATAAAATTCAAAAAGAAATAAACTTGACAACTGTATAAATTATGATTTACAATATTAAAGTATTAAACTGAAAAAGGAGGTTGATAATATGTCCGAATATTCGTCTTACGACCACTTCAACTCGGAAGTTAGCGACAAAATTAAAAATCTTGCGAAAATGGCTGAAAGCAGCACTATTATCGCCCCCGAATATTACAAACAATTTGACGTTAAGCGCGGTCTGCGCGACGAAAATGGCGTCGGCGTTTGTGCGGGACTTACCGAAATTTCGGAAATTCACGGTTACACGACCGACTACGACGGCAATAAAATCCCTTGCAAGGGCGAACTGTATTACAGGGGTATCGAAATCAAGGAACTTGTCGGCGGCATTACAAGCGAAGGGCGTTTCGGCTTTGAAGAAGTCGCATACCTTTTGTTGTTCGGCAAACTTCCCGACAAGGATGAACTCAAATCGTTCAAGCGCATTTTAAGGGGCTATCGCACGCTTCCCGACAGTTTCGTCAGGGACGTCATTATGAAAGCGCCGTCAAAGGATATGATGAACGGCATCGCGCGCAGTATCCTTATGCTTTACAGCTACGACAAACACGCCGACGACAACAGCATCGACAACGTTTTAAGGCAGTGCCTGCAACTCATTTCCGAAATGCCGATGATCAGCGTTTACAGCTATCACGCGCACCGTCATTTCCATTGCAACGACAGCCTTATCATACATAAGCCTTTGACGCGCGGCAGTATCGCCGAAAATATTCTGCACCTTTTGCGCCCCGACGGACAGTATACCGAACTCGAAGCAAAGGTTCTGGACGTGTGCCTTATGCTGCACGCAGAACACGGCGGCGGTAACAACAGCTCGTTCACGATGCACGTCGTGTCTTCAACAGGCACGGATACTTATTCTGCGGTTGCGGCGTCGCTCGGTTCGCTGAAAGGTCCGCGCCACGGCGGTGCGAACATAAAAGTCGTCAATATGATCGACGATATGCAAAAAAACATTTCAAAATTCGACGACAAGCATATCGAATCGTATCTCAATAAAATCCTTGAAAAGAAAGCGTTTGACAACGCAGGGCTCATTTACGGCATGGGACACGCCGTGTATTCTTTGTCCGATCCCCGTGTCGACGTTTTGAGAACGTTCGTCAAAAAACTTGCGGACGAACAAGGCTTTGAAAAGGAATTTGAGATTTACGAGGCGGTTGAAAGAATCGCGCCGAAGGTTATCGCAAACAGCAGAAACATCCAGAAGGGCGTCGCGCCGAATATCGACTTCTATACGGGGTTTATTTATTCGATGCTCGGTCTTCCGAAGGAACTGTTTACGCCGATATTCGCGGTTTCCCGTATCGTCGGTTGGTCTGCTCACAGAATCGAGGAACTTTCAAACCGCGGCAAAATCATACGTCCCGGATACGAAAGCGTCTGCAAACGCGACGTGTACCGCCCGATGGACAAACGTAAATAAAAATTTAACAAGAAACTTACGTATTAAAAACAAAAATAGCCCGCTGTGTCAAGCAGCGGGTTTTTTGTTGTTATTTGTTGTTTTATATGATATAATTTTATACTGTTAATAAGGCTAAATGCGGGATTTATGAAAAGAACTAAAAAGGTATTAAGTATAATCGTGCTGATAATAACGATGGCGGTATCCGCGTCGTTGTTTTCGGCGTGCAACGCAAAAGTAAGCGACAGCGTGTTTGCGTTCGGCACCGTTTCCGAAATTTCCTTAAAAGGCAAAAAGGCAAAAAACACGATAAAATCCATTGATTCCCTTTTCACAAGGCTGGACGTTTTGTTTGACGCGGAAAATGAGAAAAGCGACGTTTACAAGATAAATCACGCCGATAAAGGCGTTATTTTGCAAATTTCCCCCGAAACGTACGAACTTTTGAAACTGGCGAAAACCGCTTATTCCGACACGGACAAAACCTTCAACGTCGCGACGTATCCGTTGTCGAAACTGTGGCGTTTTACGTCGGATACTTTCACGGGGAACGTAACGAGTTTACCGTCGGACGAACAAATAAATGATGCGCTTTTGTCGGCAAATCTCGACAGCCTTACGCTTTTGTCCGAAAACCGAGTGATGAAAACCGACAAAGATTTACAGCTCAGTTTCGGCGCGATTGCCAAAGGGTTTGCAGGCGACGCCGCAATCGAAAACGTGATAAAAGACGGGCAAAGCGGCATTCTGAACGTCGGCGGCACGATATTTACCGTGGGCAGCGGGGAATACAAAATCGGCATTTCGTCCCCACGCGACACCGCCGCCGATTATTTTGCAAAACTTACCTTGTCGGGCGGGGCGGTCGTATGCACGTCGGGCGATTACGAAAGGTATTATTACGCCTGCGGCAAGCGTTATTGCCACATCATCGGGCGCGACGGGTACCCCGTCGATAACGGCATAATCAGCGTTACGATAATAAGTAAGGACAGAAATGCGCTGTCGGGCGCAATGTGCGACGTCTTGTCCACCGCGGTGTTTGCTCTCGGGCGCGACAAGGGCGTGGAATACGCAAAAAAATACGGCGCGGGACTTGTGATAATTTACGCCGACAACACGTTTGAAACTTTCAACGTCGACAGTTTTGAACTGAAAGACGATTCATATTCAAAAAGATGAAAAAACGCGATTTCAAAACCGAAAAACCTTTTTACGCCCGTGATTTCGTTGCGGTCGCGATGGTGCTTGCGGTTCTGATTGCGTCCATCGTTATGCTGACCGCGAAAAAGGGCGGTACCGTCGAAGTTTACGTTGACGGGAAACTGACTTATTCTTATGCTTTGGACAAAAACCGCACCTTCGAGGTCGATTGCGACAACGGCAAAAACGTCGTTGAAATCAAGGACGGAAAAGTGAGCGTCATCGACGCCGATTGCAATAACCGCGCGTGTGTGAAATCGAATGCAATCTCCAAAAAAGGCGAGCAAATCGTATGCCTGCCACATAAACTAATCGTCGTTATCAAGGGCGGAAGCGAGGGCGAGTTGGATGCAAGAACTTGACGAAAAATGTGAAAATCGCAAGAAAATTCCGACAAAACGCCTTGCACTTGCGGGAATTTTGCTTGCCGCCGCGCTTGTCTTGTCGCTTGTCGAAAGCCTGATTCCGCCGATTATTCCCGCCGCGCCTTACGCCAAAGTCGGCTTTGCGAACATCGTGCTTATCGTGGCACTGCTGACGCTCGGATATCCGTACGCAATCCTTATTATGATTTTGAAATGCGTGTTCATCGCCGTATTTTCGGGCAATATGTTTTCGCTTGCGTACTCGATTCCCGCGGGGTTTGTCGCGTACACCGTGAGCGCGCTCATTTTCAGAATTCCGAAGACGGGGATTATTGCCGTCAGCGTCATTTCGGGCATGATTCACAATTTTGTGCAAAACGCCGTCGCAAGTATCGTCATCGGCAAAAACGTATGGCTTTTGTCGCCGTATCTTATGCTGATCGGCGCGATTGCGGGGTTGGCGACGGGGGTGATTGCGTTTGTTTTATTGAAAGCCCTTCCGGAAAACGCCGAAATTTAGCGACCTTTTGAGTTTTTTCGGGAACCCGAAAATCCGTGTACGCATTAGTACACTAGGATTTTCAGAACCCCAAAAGAAACGTCAAAATCTCATCTAAATTTCGGCGTTTTTAGAGTAAAGAAAGCGATATTTCGAGTTTTTGACATATTATATGTTGGCATAATATGAAAACATTTTGCGGAACTTTTCATATGTTCTGTGACAAAAAAATCGCGGAAACACAAAAGTTCCCGCTTTTTTATTTGTTTTATCGTTTGAACGGTGTAAAATCGTCTTCTTCGTGCAGGTCGGCGTTCAGGACGTCGTTATTCAGCAGTACCGCCCGTTGCACCGATTTATAGCCGTATTTCTTTCTGATTTCGTCGATTGATTTTTCAAGCCGTTTTTCCTTTTCGTTTTCGTTGAAAAAGGATAACTGGAACGCTCCCGTCGCGCTTTCAAGGTTCGACGTATAAACCGAAATCGTGCGAAGGGGCAAAGTGAAGTTATAGTTTTCTTTCAGCAGTTTCAGTGCGGCGTTTGCGATATCCGATGCGTTGTTGACGGGCTCGATAAGGTTCAATTGCCTTGAAAACCATTCAAGCGACGTGTTCCGAAGCCCCACCGACACGCAGCGCGCGACGAGATTGTATTTTCTGAGCCTTGTCGCAACCATTTCGGACAGGGCGTACACGACGATTTTCGCCTGCTCTAAATTTTCGACGTCTTTCGTGGTTGTCGTGCCGTGCCCGACGCTTTTGGGGATATGGACGTCGTAATAAAACTTCACGGGTTCTTTTTCGTTGCCTGACGCCGCGTCGATAAGTTTATCACCGACGATGCCGAAGTGTTGTTTCAAAAGGGCGCGGTCGGCGTTTGCGAGTTCTCCCAAAGTGTTGATATTCAGCTTTTTCAGGCGGCTTACCGAGGAGCGACCGATATAAATCATCTCGCCGACGGGAAGATTCCACACGACGGTTTTGTAATTTTCGCGTGAAATGACCGTCGTTGCGTCGGGTTTTTTCAGGTCGCTCCCGAGTTTTGCAAACGACTTTGTCCAGGAAACGCCGACGGAAATCGTGAGCCCCGTTTCGTCGTAAACGCGTTTTCGGATCGTGTCGGCGATTTTTTTTCCATCGCCGAAAAGACCGACGCTGCCCGTAACGTCAAGCCAGCATTCGTCCATACCGAAATGCTCGACGCGGTCGGTGTATTCGGTGTAAATCTTGAAAACGATATCGCTGTATTTCACGTATTCTTTAAAAGTCGGGGGAACGATTGTAATATCGGGACATTTTTGTTGCGCCTGCCATACGGTGTCGCCGGTTTTCACACCCATAATTTTTGCAGGCTGACTTTTCGCCAGCACGATACCGTGCCGCTTTTTCGGATCGCCGCAGACCGCAATGGGTTTTCCCTTGTATTCGGGGTGTAAAATGGTTTCGACCGAAGCGTAAAAGTTATTCAGGTCGCAATGAAGAATGACTCTGTCCATAAGCGTTATTTTACCATTTCCTTGTATTGATTTCAATTGATTTTACGATACTTTTTAAGACAGGGTGCGTCATATTTTGTAAAAAACATTCGGATAATATTCTCGCCGCGCCGAAAAATACTTGACTTATAACGAAAGTTTTCTAATAATATATTGTAATTATTTTTCAACGAAAGCGCGTATTGCGCGTATGCGAAGAGGTTATATATCATGTCGAAACCGCTTGTTGCCATTGTCGGACGTCCCAACGTCGGCAAGTCAACGTTTTTCAATCGAATCGTCGGGCAAAGAATATCCATTGTCGAAGACACCCCGGGCGTTACCCGCGACAGGCTTTACGCCGATGCGGAATGGTGCGGACACTCTTTCACGCTCATCGATACGGGCGGGCTTGAAATCAAGTCCGAAGACGTCATGTGGTCGCACATCAGGGCGCAGGCGCAGATTGCTGTCGAAACCGCCGACGTCATCGTATTTATGCTTGACGGAAAGACGGGGCTCACGCACGAAGATTACGAAGTCGCGGCATATCTTCGCAAAAGTCGCAAGCCGATTTTGCTTGTCGTGAACAAGCTGGATAACAACGAACAGCACCTTTTGTACGACTTTTACGAGTTGGGACTTGGCGAGCCTATCGGGATTTCCGCGGGGCAGGCGAAAGGTCTTGGCGACGTTTTGGACGAAATCGTGAAACTTACCGGGAAGTACGAGACGGAAGAAAAGGAAGAAGCGCTGAAAATCGCAGTCGTCGGGAAACCGAACGCGGGGAAAAGCAGCCTTGTCAATAAACTTCTGGGATACGACCGCGTCATCGTTTCGGACATCGCAGGCACGACGCGCGACGCAATCGACACCCGCATAAAAATCGGCGATAAAGAATATATCCTTATCGATACGGCGGGCATCAGAAGGAAGCGTTCCGTCGAAGAAGATCTGGAACAATACAGCGTAATGCGTTCGCTCGGAGCGGTAAGGCGCGCGGACGTTTGTCTTATCGTCATCGACTCGTCCGAGGAACTGTCGGAACAAGACGTCAAAATCGCGGGGTACGTTCACGAACAGGGCAAACCCAGCGTCGTCGTCATGAACAAGTGGGACGTTGTCGAAAAGGACACCTATACAATCGAAAAGTACAACAGAAAACTGAAAGAAGAACTCAAATTTATGGATTACTTCATTCCGACGTACGTTTCGGCAAAAACGGGAAAGCGCGTGGATAACCTTATAAAGCTTGCGGAACGCGCATACGAAAACGCGTCGCGAAGAATTTCGACAGGGCTTCTGAACGACGTTTTGCGTGAGGCGATTCTCACCAACGAGCCGCCTTCAAAAAACGGAAAACGGCTGAAAATCTATTACGTTACCGAAGTGTCGGCAAATCCCCCGACGTTCGTTATTTTCGTCAACGACGATACGCTGATGCATTTCAGTTACAGGCGATACCTTGAAAACGCGCTCAGGCGTTCATTTGACTTCGAAGGCACGCCAATTCGTCTTATCATCAGGAATAAGAACGAAAAAGACCTTGAAAATTAAAAATCTCATATATAAGAAGGCTTATTATGAAATACGGTGATATGAATAAAGAACAGGCGGAAGTCATCTTTGAAAAAGAACTCCGCAACTTCAAAAAAATACAGGGCGAAGAATTGTCGCTCGATATGTCAAGGGGAAAACCCTGCACGGCGCAGCTTGACCTTGCAAACGTTATGTTCGATATGGTAAACGCAAACGCGTCGTTTATCACGGAAAACGGCATGGACGTCAGAAATTACGGCGGTCTTGACGGCATTCCCGAAATGAAAAAACTGTTTGCCGAGCTTTTTGACGTCAACGAAAAAATGGTGCTTGTCGCGGACGGATCGAGCTTGAATATTATGTACAATCTCGTCCAGCAGGCAATGCAATTCGGCGTCGGCGGCGGACTGCCCTGGAACAAACTCGGCAAAGTCAAATTCATCTGCCTTGTCCCCGGTTACGACCGTCATTTCGCAATCACCGAACAGTTTGGCATAGATATGATTGCCGTGCCGTTCAAGAAGGACGGCAGCGTGGATATCGACGCAATCGAAGGGCTTGTCGCAAGCGATTCCTCGATAAAAGGCATCTGGTGCGTGCCGAAATACAGCAACCCGACGGGCGTTACTTACAGCGACGACGTCGTTACCCGCCTTGCAAAAATGGACGCCGCAAAAGACTTCCGCATTTTCTGGGACAACGCTTATGCCGTGCACAGTATTTACGGCGACGATGTCCTTAAAAACATCTTCCCCGAGTGCGAAAAAGCGGGCAATCCCGACCGCGTTTATATGTTCGCATCGACGTCCAAAATCACGTTCTCGGGCGCGGGCGTTGCGACGCTTATTTCAAGCGAGAACAATATCGAAGAATATAAGTCGCACCTGAAATACGCAACCATCGGACCGAATAAAATCGTCCAGCTTGCACATTACAGATATCTCAAAAGCCCTGAAAATATCCTGAAAATTATGAAGGCGCAGGCGGATATTCTCCGTCCGAAGTTCGACGCCGTTCAAAATATTCTGGAATCCGAATTTGAAAACGGCGATATCGTCGAATGGACAAAACCCGTCGGCGGCTATTTCGTGTCGCTGAACGTCAAAGTGGGCAGTGCGAAGGAAGTTGTCGACCTTTCCAAAAAAATGGGCGTGAAGTTCACCGAAGCCGGCGCAACCTATCCGCGCGGTATCGACTTCAACGACTCCAACATTCGTATCGCGCCGTCGTATCCGCCCATCGAAGAGTTGCAGACCGCGATGCAGGTATTGTGTTGTGCAATCAAACTCTCTGCAATGAAATCCCTCATGAAGTAAAAAGTCATAATTTTGTGATATTTTGCTTTTTCGGCGGAACCCGAAAAATCGTGTACGCCAAGTACACTGGATTTTTCAGAACCCGCCGAGAAAAACACAATCTCATCAAAATTCTGACTTTTTAGGGGAGCATCAGAAAACTATTAATCCCGCCTTTTATGGCGGGATTTATTTATGTCATTGCGAGCGGAAATAAGGGGACCCCGCGGGATACTGTGTACTCGTGGGGAAAAGGAATAAACAAGCAAAAGACAAACAATTGTCGCTTGCGACGATTGTTTGGTCAAAAGTGAAGTTTATGACGCGCGACGTGGCAATCCCCCGGAAGGGTTACCTTATAAAATTGAAAAGCGTATGTTAAGCATATTCGTGCGGGCGAATGCATAGTTTTTATTAACTGTATTTGGAGGTAAAATTATGCAATTTGATTTATATAACGATATTGCGACGCGCACCGGCGGCGATATATACGTCGGCGTCGTCGGACCCGTCAGAAGCGGCAAATCGACCTTTATTAAGCGATTTATGGACGCTCTTGTAATCGACGCCATAAAGGACAAAAACGCCCGAAAAAGGGCTGTCGACGAACTGCCGCAATCGGGCGACGGCAAAAGTATAATGACGACTCAGCCGAACTTTGTTCCAAGCGAAGCGGTCAGCGTAACCGTTTCGGACAATCTTAACGTCAACGTAAGAATGATCGACTGCGTCGGTTACGTCGTGGAAGGCGCGCTCGGCGCGGAAGAAAACGGCAAGGAACGACTTGTTCGCACCCCGTGGACGGACGACGAAATACCTTTTGCGAAAGCGGCGGAAATCGGCACGGAAAAAGTAATCAAGGAGCACTCGACAATCGGCGTAGTCGTCACGACGGACGGCACGATAACGGATATTCCGCGCGACAATTATGTCCCCGCAGAAGAACGCGTCGTTGCCGAAATGAAGGAAATCGGAAAACCTTTTGTGATTCTTATCAACAGCGCGATGCCCGAAAGCAGCGAAACGGCAAGGCTCAAAGCTGAACTTGAAAAGAAATACGACGCGCCCGTCGTCGTCAAGGACGCGCTGAACATGTCGGAAGACGACGTGTCCGAAATCATGGGCGCAGTGCTGTCGGAATTCCCGATTAAACTTATCGACGTGAACGCGCCCCGCTGGATACAGGCGTTATCGCGCGACAACGGCATTGTGAAAGAACTTGTCGATATTCTGAAAAACGTCGGTAGCGAAATGTTCCGTATGCGCGACGTGGACAAAATCAAGGCGGCGTTTTCCGACTCGCAATACTTTGAAATCGGCGACGGAGCGAGCGTTGACGCAGGGCGCGGGCGCATCGAACTCGACCTTAAAATCAAGCCCGAACTTTTCTTCAAGGTTTTGTCGGACGAGTGCGGACACGAAATTCCCGATGATTTCACGCTTATGAGTTACGTAAGGTTTTTGAAGAAAGCCGAAACCGAATATTCCAAACTCAAAAACGCTCTGGACGAAGTTTACGAGACGGGCTATGGCGTCGTGTCCCCGACAAATGACGATATCGTCGTCGAAGAACCCGAAATGTTCAAGCAGGGCGGTCAATACGGCATAAAAATCAAGGCGAGCGCGCCGAGCCTGCACCTTATAAAAGTCGACGTAAGAACGGAAGTCAGCCCGATTATCGGCACCGAGCAGCAAAGCGGACGGTTTATCGACGATATGCTTGACAAATACGAAAACGACCGTGCCGCGCTTTTAAGCACGAACGTTTTCGGCAGAACCCTGAACGACATGATGGCGGACGGACTTTCCGTAAAAATCAACGAAATGCCCGACGAAGCCAAAACGAAAATGCGCCGCACGATCACGAAAATCGTCAACGAAGGCAAGGGCGGCGTGCTGTGTATCCTTTTATAACTTTAATTAAAGTAACGACAAATAGGCAAAAATTGTACAATTATGCAACAAAATTGATATAATTGTGCAATTTTTTGCCTTTTTGTGTCGATTTGTATAAAAAAAGATAATGCCGTTGACACTTTCTTGTTAATATATTAAAATATAATTTAGGGTTATTTTATTACAACATAGATTGGTAAGGAGGTTATCGAAATGAAGCTATTACTCTCAACCTCGAACGAAGACAAAACTAACGAACTTAAATCATTGCTCGAACCGCTCGGACACACAGTATATACGTTAAAAGACTATGGTTTGAAGATTCGCGTCGAAGCAAAAGGGATTACCTTTTTTCAGAACGCATTATTAAAGGCGCAAGCCGTGTCGAAAGTTGTCGATATACCCGTTCTCGGCGACGAAAGCGGACTTGTCGTGCCTGCTCTTAACGGGGAGCCGGGCGTTTACAGCGCGCGCTATGCCGGCGAAGTACATAATAGCGTCGCAAACATTCAGCTGCTGTTGAGAAAGATGGAAAACATCACCGACCGCGAGGCTTATATGCAGACCGTCCTCGTGCTTATGTATCCCGACGGACAGTATTACTATGGCGAAGGTACGGTCAGGGGCACGATCACGCGTTCGCGCCGCGGTTTCAACGGCTTCGGTTACGACAGCGTGTTTTATTCGCCGCAACTCAAAAAGACTTTTGCCGAGGCGTCCTTTGTCGAAAAGCAATCGGTCAGCCATCGTTTGCAGGCGGTCAACGATTTGTTCAGAAAAGTCAACGCAAACGTTGGCGCGATGAATTCAAAAAAATAAGTGAAAACGATATTTTGTTTTTCCGACCTTCACAACGCCGCGATATCGGAATGGTATCGCGGCGTTATGGAAGAGTCGGATTATATTTTCTTTGCAGGCGACGGGATTTTCGGCGTAACGCGTACGCTTGAAAACGTCGCCGATAAACTGTATGCGGTAGGCGGCAACTGCGACAACTCGCTTTATCCCGAGGAACTTGTCGTCGATGTCGAAAAGGTCAGGTTTCTTATTGTGCACGGGCACCGTTTCCATGATAAACTCGACCTTGTGTACCGCGCAAAGGAGGTCGGCGCAGACTGCGTTTGTTTCGGGCATACTCATTCGTATTCCGACGAAACCTATGACGGCGTGCGCCTTATCAACGACGGAAGCTTTTCACATTCGGTCACGGGGGACGTCGGATACGTCTATATCGTGGTCGAAGGGAAAAATATTTTTGCAAATTTTGTAAAAACGGGCGATTTTCGTTGACATATTTTTTCGGGCATTATATAATTGCAAAGCGTTGCGACTTATGCGGGTGTAGTTCAATGGTAGAATTCCAGCCTTCCAAGCTGGCCGCGTGGGTCCGATTCCCATCACCCGCTCCAAAGGAACGCAATCCTACGTTAAATAATGCTTGGGCCAGTAGCTCAGTAGGATAGAGCAACGGCCTTCTAAGCCGTAGGTCAGGGGTTCGAATCCCTTCTGGCTCGCCAGATTTGGTGGGTATAGCTCAGTTGGTTAGAGCGCCAGGTTGTGGCCCTGGAGGCCGTGGGTTCGAGTCCCACTACTCACCCCACTATTAGCCAAATCGGTGATGAAAACGTAGGGGTGTCGCCAAGCGGTAAGGCACTAGATTTTGATTCTAGCATTCGTAAGTTCAAATCTTGCCACCCCTGCCAAATATGATCCACTAGCTCAGTCGGTAGAGCACTTGACTTTTAATCAAGGTGTCCGGAGTTCGAATCTCCGGTGGATCACCAACTTAACTTGCGACCGTGGCGGAACTGGCAGACGCGCCAGCCTTAGGAGCTGGTATCACAGATGTGTGAGTTCGAGTCTCTCCGGTCGCACCATTTGTTTTCCGCCGGACAGTTGCACCTTAAAAAAGTATGCGCCTTTAGCTCAGTTGGTAGAGCAACTGACTCTTAATCAGTGGGTCCCGGGTTCGAATCCCTGAAGGCGCACCATCAACGAGCCTACGCGAAAGCGTATTGGCGCGTGGCTTATCGGACAGAAGTTTCAGGATTACGGAAGATAAGCAAATTTTACTTACGGTAAGCGTACGCCGATTTACGAATTGTCGTTTGACGGCGAAAAACGCTTACGACGGTAAGTGAACGCGTCGGGACACCGACGTAAGAAACACTTCGAAAAACGGCGAAAGGACAGTCGAGTGTTTATTAAACAACAAAATATGCGGGAGTGATTCAGTGGTAGAATGCCACCTTGCCAAGGTGGAAGTCGCGGGTCCGAATCCCGTCTCCCGCTCCAAAAGAAAACGAACACGATTTTGTGTTCGTTTTCTTTTTACGCGAGAGAACGGGATCGAACCTTGCACAATGATATAAAAAGAGAATAATAATGAAGTTAATATATCGTACTTTGTTATTAAATAAAGTATGTGTGCAAGGTTCGGGCGCAGCCCGCCGTTGTGCTGTCAGACTGACAAAAAGGAAAAGTTTGCAGCGATATGAAGTTTATCAAAGAAGTACACAATGCCGAGGCTATCCCGTCTCCCGCTCTATCATGGCGCAGCCCGCCGTTGTGCTGTTAGCCTGACGAAAATATAAAGTTTGTAGCGATATGGAGTTTATCAAAGTAACACACTACGCATAGGCTATCCCGTCTCCCGCTCTATAAAGGCGCAGCCCATTGTAGTACGAAAAACCTTCTTATATTTTGATGTTTTAAAACTTGCTCGTGTTTTTTCGTTTCAAATCGTAAACCGTAAAAAGTGGCGGTTTTTGGAAAGAACAGGGCGATTTTATGCATTTACGTTTTGGAATTTATAAAAAATCGGAGGTTTTGATTTATCAAAATCAACGTTTGACAAATATTAAGTAAAATCGCGCCGAAATAATTTTATTTTTGAAAGAAAATGCACTTTTTTCCTTTACACAATTAAAGAATAAAAGTATAATGAAACTGAAATAAAACGATAAGGTGAATTATGATTGATAAAAAGATTACCGACGATATGCTCAGTGAACTTTACAGCACGCTTGCGTCATTGCAAACTGCAGATGACGTGAAAACGCTTTTTGAAGACCTTTGCACGTATAAGGAAATTGAACAAATGGCACAGCGTATTACCGCGGCAAGGCTCTTGCTGGAAGGAAACACTTACGCTCGCGTGATTGAGCGCACCGATATTTCTTCGGCGACTTTATCGCGCGTTTCGCGTTGCATACAGCACGGTAGCGGCGGATACAAGAAATTTATCAAGACGGAATAATTGACAGCGTTTATTGTCATATTGACACAATGAAATCATTAACGGAATTATATAAAATCGGCGCGGGGCCGTCCTCGTCGCATACGATGGGTCCCGAAAAGGCTTGCAAAATTTTTGCCGAAAATTACAAGGACGCCGATTCTTTCAAAGTTATACTTTACGGCTCGCTCGCAATGACGGGCAAGGGGCATGGCACCGACCGTATCGTTATTTCCACGCTAAAAAAACCGACGGAAGTCGTTTTCAACACCGAAGAAAAAGATATCCCGCACGAAAACACGATGGATCTTATCGCATTATCGCACGGAAACGTCATTGACAGATGGCGCGTTCTGAGCGTGGGCGGGGGAGCAATCGAAATCGTCGGGCGCGGAAAGTACGATCCCCCAGAAGTTTACGATCTCAATTCGTTTTCGGAAATCTCGGCATACTGCAAAAAACACAGAATTCGTATTCCCGATTACGTCGAAAGGGTCGAAGGACCTGAAATTTTCGATTACCTGAAAAAAATATGGGCGCAGATGAAGGATACCGTGCAAAACGGGCTGGACGCTTCCGGCACGATCCCCGGCGGTCTTAATCTGCAACGAAAGGCGAAGTTCCTTTTCAAACAACGCCATATCGACGAAAGTCCCGAAACACGTGAAAACAGGCTTGTGTGTGCGTTCGCGTACGCCGTGAGCGAAGAAAACGCGTGCGGGCATACGATCGTGACCGCGCCTACGTGCGGTTCGTCGGGCGTCGTACCCGCGGTGCTTACCTATATGCAGGACAAACGCGGCTTTTCCGACAAGGAAATCGTCAGGGCGCTTGCGACGGCGGGCATCGTCGGAAACATTGTCAAACAAAACGCAAGTATTTCGGGCGCGGAATGCGGGTGTCAGGCGGAAATCGGCACGGCGTGCAGTATGGCTTCCGCCGCTCTTGCGGAGCTTTACGACATGGATCTGGAACAGATCGAATACGCCGCGGAAGTCGCGATGGAGCATCATCTGGGGCTCACGTGCGATCCGATTTTCGGGCTTGTGCAAATCCCCTGCATCGAAAGGAACGCCGTTGCCGCAATGCGCGCGATAAACGCCGTATCCCTTGCAAATTTTCTGACCGAAACAAGAAAAATATCTTTCGATATGGTTGTCGAAACGATGTACGAAACGGGCAAGGATTTGAAAAAGAACTACCGCGAAACCGCAACAGGCGGGCTTGCGAAACTTTATCAAGAGGAGCACGATGAATCAAAAGACGCTTGACGACGGACGGGAAGTAATTTTCCGTTTTGCCGAAAAATCCGACGCAAAAGAAATTCTTTCCTACCTTAAAAAGGTAGGAAGCGAGACGGACTTTTTATCGTTCGGGTTCGAGGGCGTTGGTTCGGACGTACAAAAGGAAGAAGAAATCATCACTCGTTTTGCCCGCGCGACGACGTCGGCGATGATCGTGGGGACTCTTTCCGACAGGATAATTTCGGTCGGCTCTCTGTCCGCAAACGCCACAAGCAGGTTTTCGCATAACGCAGAAGTCGGGATAAGTGTGCTGAAAGAATTCTGGGGCAAAGGAATCGGCGCGCACCTTATGAATTTAATCCTTGATTTCGCGCGGACGACGAAGCACCTAAGAAACGTTCATCTGACGGTAATCGACGAAAACGACAGGGCGATGGCACTGTACGAAAAGACGGGGTTTAAGGTCGTCGGGCGATACAAAAATTTTTCGTATGTCGACGGGAAATACCGCGACGCGATAATAATGGAAAAAGAAATCTGAAATATTTTAATTGCGACAAACCACCTTAAAGGTGGTTTTTCTTTTTTGAAAAGAATATCCGCCCCGATTTTTGCATATTCTTTCGTATGTTTTTGGATGAAATCAAAAAATCGTTGAAAATCGAAAATATGGAATTCGCGTCGCCCGTCGTAACCGTTTTCGGAAAAGTCGGCGCGGCAATCGAGGGGCACAAAGGTCTGTTGTTTTTTTCGGACGAAGAAATCAGATTTAAGGTAAAAAGCCGCATACTTTCGGTATCCGGCAAAAATTTGTCGCTTGTCGAGACGAGCGAGCGCGACGCTGTAATATCGGGAATCGTCGAAAAGGTGGACTATGTATAGGTTTTTTGACGAAGTAACCGTTTCGGGCGCGTCGAAATCGACTGTCATAAATAAACTTTTGCAGAAAAACGTCAGGATTTTCCGCGCTGAGTGTCAGGAAAACGGCATTAAATTTCGCATAAAACCTAACGACCGTCAAAAAGTAATTGAAATATTCGACGCAATATGCTATAATTACAAAATAGTTAAAGGTATCGACAAAAATTCGGTTTTCGGATTTTTGAAACGCCGATGGGCAATCGCCGTATTTTTCGCGCTGGTTACGGTAATGTTCGCGCTTATTCCGCGGTACGTTTACACCGTGTCCGTGGACGCCCCGTCTTATCTTTACGACGAGGTGCAGGGCGTTTTAATGGAATCGGGCGTGAAACGGTGGGAAAAAACGTCGGACGTTGACGCAAAAAATGTCGAAAGGCGCATAAGCGAAATCGACGGCGTGTCGTTTGCGGACGTGAAAGTTTCGGGCAGCACCGTATACGTGAGCGTTCGTCCGTCGCTTAAAAGTGCCGAAATCGTCGACGTACAAAAGGATCTCCCTCTATATTCGGCGGTCGACGCCGTGATAACGCGGCAAATCGTGTTTTCGGGCACACCCGCATTTAAGGCGGGCGACAGCGTGAAAGCCGGCGACGCACTGATTTTTCCGTACGTTACGTCGGGCGAGGACAACCTGCCCACGGGCGCAAACGGCGAAGTTTTCGGGATAATCGGATATTCCGCAACGGTTTCATACGGCGGCTCTATGACGACCTATGAAAAAAACGGAAACAGCAAGACGTACAGGGTTGTCGATTTTATGGGGCTTACGGGAAAAATTCCGAAAAGCCCGTACAAACTGTACGAAACGCGAACAAGAAAGGTCGAATGCGGTTTTCTGATCCCGCTGGGCTTTTTGGAAATTACCTTTGACGAAATCGTCGGAACCACAATTTCTTTGCCGTACGAGCAGGCGAAAGACGCCGTGATAAAGCGCGCGTCCGAACAAGCCGAAAAGGTCGTACCCGAAGACGCAAGGGTGATCCGACGCGAAATCAACGAAGTTGAAGCGGGCGGAGTGTATTACGTTACCGCCACGGTGTACGCCGAAGGACGTATCGACGCTTCACGATAAAGAGGTTATATATTATGCGAAAAAAAGAACGAAAGACCGCTCCGCCGGAAACCGTTTTGAACGCTTCGGAGAACGAATCGGGACAAAGCAAACTTGTTGCTTTATCATTCTCGATACTGCTTCTTGTCGCGCTTCTTATCTGGGTTTTCATCACGCTTTGGTTTTCGGGCGGAAATTTTAAGGGCGCGTTCACGGGGAAGGAAACTTTAAGCACGATTGCGCTTATCGGCGTATTGCTGTTTCTGCTTGCTGCGCTTTATGCGTTTTCATACAACAACGCACCCGAAAAATCCCGCGTCAAGGTGCTGATTCTTATCGGCGTCGTGGTGCTTATTTCCACGATACTTTGCACGATTTGCGCCGACGTTCTGAACGTTTACGCAATGCCGATATCCCTTTGCGCGGTTTTATTGTGTCTTCTTGTCAATATGAAGGTCGCGCTTGCCGGCAACGTCGTGTTGTCGCAGATTCTTCTTATCGTATTTATGATAAAAACGCCGTTTTCGTCGGAAGCGATGACGAATCTTGCGGCGTCGATTTTCTGCAATACGATGAGCGGTTTCGTGCTGCTGTTTCTTTTGTCAAGGAATTATACGCGCATTAAATTTATCCTTGTCGGGCTTATCGCGGGGCTTGTCATGTCGCCTTTTGCGGCGATCGTTACGGTTGCGGCGCACTCGACGGGGCTCGATATTCTGTACAACTCGATATGGGTTTTCGTCGCGAACGTGATAAGCGTCGTTCTGTATATGCCGCTTTTGCCGATTTTTGAAAGTATTTTCAATATGGTGACCGACTTTAAGCTGGACGAACTTTGCTCGTTCTCGCAACCGCTCTTAAAAAGGTTGTCGGTTGAGGCTCCGGGCACGTTCAACCACAGTCTGATTGTCGGTAACCTTGCCGAAAACTGCGCCATCGCTGTCGGTGAAAATCCCCACCTTGCAAGGGCGGGCGGATATTATCACGACGTCGGTAAACTGAAAAATCCCGAGTTTTTTGTCGAAAACCAGATGCGCGGTATCAATCCCCATGACGAACTTATCCCCGAAGTTTCGGTCAGTATGATTACGAAACACACCAAAAACGGCGCGGCGCTTATCAGGGAAGCAAGACTGCCCGAAGAACTTGCACAGATTGCACTGCAACATCACGGCACGTCGCCCGTAAACTATTTTTATTACAAAGCGCAAAAAATTACCGAAGGTAATCTTGCCGACGACGAATACTGCTACGACGGGCCGAAACCTCAGACGAAAATCGCCGCGATTATTATGATTTGCGACACGATCGAGGCGGCGGCGCGCGCGGTCAGTCCCGACTCCCGCGAGCAGCTTATGGACCTTATCGACAAACTTGTCAAAGACAAGCTCGACCACGGTCAGTTTGACGAATGTTCCATCACGATGAACGATATCCGTCTTATCAAAGAAACGATTGCGGACATACTCCCCAGCGTCAACCACGCCCGCATAAAATATAAGAAATAATGCTTGAAATTTACAACGCCGACAAGAAAAGCGAAAAACTTATCAAAAAAGTTTACAAAGCCGCGCTGAAATACTTTTCGCAAAAGGATATTTTCGAGGTTGAAATCGAAATCGTCGATAAGGACGAAATCCAAAGTATCAACAAAGAAGCGCGCGGCGTTGACGCCGTTACCGACGTTTTAAGTTTTCCGAATCTGGAAATTTGCAAAAATCTTCCCGTGAATAAAAGCGATTTTCCGCTGGACGTCGATCCCGATTCCGGCAAACTTCTGCTTGGCGAGACGGTCATGTGCATGGATAAGATTCTGGAACAGTCGGAAGAGTTCGGCACGACGCCCGAAAGGGAAGCGGGATATTTGTTTTTGCACAGCTTATTGCACCTTTTCGGATACGACCATATGGAAGACGACGAAAAGGCGGAAATGCGGGAAAAAGAAGAAGAAATCCTGAAAACAATAGGATTATCGAGATAACGGAAATAATACTTAGGAAAATAATATGAAAGTCGGATTTATTACAATCGCAGGAAAACCCAACGCCGGCAAAAGCACCCTTCTGAACGCTATGGTCGGCGAAAAAGTCGCAATCGTGAGCTGGCGTCCGCAGACGACGCGCAACAAAATCACTGGGATAGTGAACGGCGACGATTATCAGCTTGTTTTCACGGACACGCCGGGGCTTCACAACAGCCGCAACAAACTGGGCGATTATATGATGAAAAGCGTTTCGACCGCGCTCGAAGGCGTGGACGCAATATTGTACGTCGTCAACGGCGACAAAGGTTTTGACGACTTCGATAAGAAGTTTCTGGATGAGCACCTTGACGGCAAAACTCCCATTGTGGTCGCGCTCAACAAAACCGACGTCGTCACGAAAGAAAAGATATTCAAGCAGTTGGAAGGCTTGCAGCAATACGACAAAATCAAAGCGATCGTGCCCGTGTCCGCAAAGAAGGGCGAGAACGTCGACGAAGTAATCAAACAACTTGTCGCGCTTATGCCCGAAGGCGAAAAAATGTACGACGACGACGTTTTCACCGACAAGACAATGCGCTTTATGGCGTCGGAAATTATCCGCGAAAAGGCGTTGAAACTCCTTGAAAAAGAGATTCCTTACGGTATCTGCGTGAACATCAACAAGTTTGAAATGCGCGAAGACGGCAGCATGTATGACATCGACGCCGACATCGTTTGCGAAAAGGACACGCACAAGCCCATTATCATCGGCAAAAAGGGCGAAATGCTGAAAAAAATCGCGACTTACGCCCGTCAGGATATCGAAGAAATGTGCGGCGAGCAGGTCTATCTCACGCTTTGGGTAAGGGTGAAAGAAGACTGGCGCGACAGCGATTACCTTCTGAAAAATCTCGGCTACGATAAAAAAGATATTTAATTTTCAAAATATTTTTGTTTTCCGCGCATAAGTTTTCGCGTTCTGCACAAGTTATCGTCAGTGAGGGCTTGTATGGACGCAAAAAATGTTTCGTGGAAGTTGTTTGAAAAAACGGGTTCGCCCGCCGCTTATATGTTTTTCAACGCAATATGCGGCGACGAACGAAAATCGAAAGACGATGGAAGAGAAACTGAACGCGCTTTGCGTAAGGGTTGTCGACTATAAGGACAACGACAGGTTAATCACACTTTGCACTGCGGAGAAGGGCAAAATTCTGGTGAAAGCGACGGGCGTCAAAAACCCGAAAGCGAAACTGAAATTTGCTGCTTCTCCTTTGTGTTTCGGGGAATATATCGTCGTCGAAAACAAGGGACGATATACCTTGAAAGGGTGCGAAGCGTACGACAATTTTCAGGACATCGTTTTTGACCTTAAACGCTATTACGCAGGGTTTAGTGTGCTGGAATGGTTGGATAAACTGTCGGATAATGCAGATACCGACACCGTCAGGGCGTTGCTTATCGTCGGCACGGAAGCATTGAAAGAACTTGCCTACGACGTTGATGTTCCGCCCGAAAACACTATGCTGAAATTTCAAAACGCTCTTCTTGAAACGACGGGTTACGCGTTGAATTTTCATACGTCGGCGATAAGCGGAAAGAGCCTTGAAAACGACGACAAAGTTTGCTTCGATTATTATTCGGGTGCGGTTGTCGCGCTTTCGGAAAGGAGCCTTAATTACGTTACTTTCACAAAAAACGACGTCGCGATAATTCAGGGAAAAACCACGGGAAGCGACGCCGAAATCAGACGGATTCTCATTGAAATTTCGGGCATTTTGTCCTTTTTCACGGGCGTCAGGAAAAATTATTCTTTTGAAGAATTCCTTAAACTTTGATATTTTTTCCTTTTTTTATATAAAAAAAGCCGAAAACCCCCTTTTTCGATTGCATTTATTTTTTATTTGTTATATTATTTTATAGCATTAAATTATAATTAAAATCGTTTGGAGGTTTTTATTTTATGAAAAAGTACGTTTATCTTTTCACCGAAGGTAACGCCAACATGCGTGAACTTCTCGGCGGCAAGGGCGCAAACCTCGCGGAAATGACCAACATCGGTCTTCCCGTTCCCCAGGGTTTCACCATTACGACCGAAGCTTGCACGCAGTACTACGAAGACGGCAAGAGAATCAATGACGATATCCAGGCCGAAATCATGGACTACATCGAAAAACTCGAAAACATCACCGGCAAAAAATTCGGCGATAAAGAAAATCCCCTTCTCGTATCCGTTCGTTCGGGCGCTCGCGCATCGATGCCCGGTATGATGGATACCATTCTTAACCTTGGTCTTAACGAAGAAGTCGTTGAAGTCCTTTCCGCAAAATCGGGCAACCCCCGTTGGGCATGGGACTGCTATCGTCGTTTCATTCAGATGTACTCCGACGTCGTTATGGAAGTCGGCAAAAAGTACTTTGAAGAACTCATCGACAAAATGAAAGCGAAGAAGGGCGTACAACAGGATATCGACCTCGACGCAAACGACCTTAAAGAACTTGCAAATCAGTTCAAGGCGGAATACAAGGCAAAAATCGGCAGCGATTTCCCCTCCGACCCGAAAGAACAACTTTTCGGCGCAATCAAGGCTGTTTTCAGAAGCTGGGACAACCCCCGTGCAAACATCTATCGTATGGACCACGACATTCCTTACAGCTGGGGCACTGCGGTCAACGTACAAATGATGGCTTTCGGTAACATGGGCGACGATTGCGGCACCGGCGTTGCGTTCACTCGTAACCCCGCAACCGGCGAAAAAGGTCTTATGGGCGAGTTCCTTATGAACGCTCAGGGCGAAGACGTCGTCGCAGGCGTTCGTACCCCGATGCCCATCAGCCAAATGGCGGAAGTTCTTCCCGACGTTTACAAACAGTTCCTTGACGTCTGCAAGACTCTTGAAAGCCACTACCGCGATATGCAGGATATGGAATTCACCATCGAACGCGGCAAACTCTTCATGCTTCAAACCAGAAACGGCAAGCGTACCGCTGCCGCCGCTATCCGTATCGCTTGCGATCTTATCGACGAAGGTATGATCAACGAAAAGGAAGCGCTCCTCCAAATCGACGCAAAAACTCTCGATATGCTTCTGCATCCTCAGTTCGACGCGGCAGCCCTTAAAGCGGCTGACAAAAACAACGTCGTCGGCAAAGGTATCGCGGCGTCTCCCGGCGCAGCGGCAGGCACAATCGTTTTCACCTCCGAAGAAGCCGTCAGACTCGGTCAGGCGGGCAAGAAAGTCGTCCTCGTACGTCTTGAAACCTCTCCCGAAGACATCGAAGGTATGAAATACGCGCAAGGTATCCTTACCGTTCGCGGCGGTCAGACCTCCCACGCGGCGGTTGTCGCCCGCGGAATGGGCACCTGCTGTGTTTCCGGTTGCGGCGACATCAAAATGCACGAAGCCGACAAATTCTTCGAACTCGGCGGAAAAGTCTTCCACGAAGGCGACGACCTCTCCCTTGACGGAAGCACCGGTAACATTTATGACATCGCAATCAAGACCGTCCCCGCAGATCCCAACAGCGGTTACTTCGGAAGAATTATGCGCCTTGCCGACAAATATAAGGCAATGGACGTCCGCACTAACGCTGACACCCCCGCCGACGCAAAACGCGCTGCCGAACTCGGCGCACAAGGCATCGGTCTTTGCCGTACCGAACATATGTTCTTCGGCCCCGGCCGTATCGACAAGTTCCGTGAGATGATTTGCTCCGAAACCGTCGAAGAACGCAGAAAAGCTCTTGATAAGATCGAACCTATGCAGCAGGCTGACTTCGAAGGTCTTATGGAAGCCCTTGAAGGACATCCCGTTACCATTCGTTTCCTCGATCCGCCGCTTCACGAGTTCGTTCCCACCGAAGAAAGAGACATCGAAGAACTTGCAAAAGCGCAGGGCAAGTCCGTTGAAGAAATCAAAATTATCTGCAATTCTCTGCACGAATTCAACCCGATGATGGGACATCGCGGATGCCGTCTTGCGGTAACGTATCCCGAAATCGCCGAAATGCAGACGAAAGCAATCATCAAGGCTGCAATCGCAGTACAAAACCGTCATCCCGATTGGAACGTCGTTCCCGAAATCATGATTCCGTTGGTTTGCGAAATCAAGGAACTTGCTTTCTGCAAAAAGACCGTCGTCGAAACCGCCGACGCTCTCATCAAAGCGGCAGGCAGCAACCTTAAATACGAAGTCGGTACCATGATCGAAATCCCGCGCGCGGCACTTACCGCCGATGAAATCGCAAAAGAAGCCGAATTCTTCTGCTTCGGTACCAACGACCTTACGCAAATGACCTTCGGTTTCAGCCGCGACGACGCAAGCAAATTCTTGCCCTCGTACTACAAGAACAAGATTTTCGAGTCCGATCCGTTCGCACGTCTTGACACCACCGGCGTAGGCAAACTTATGGATATGGCTGTCAAAATGGGACACGCTACCCGCAGCAACATTCATTGCGGTATCTGCGGCGAACACGGCGGCGATCCTTCTTCCATCGAGTTCTGCCACAAGATCGGCTTGAACTACGTATCTTGCAGTCCCTTCCGCGTACCTATCGCACGCCTTGCAGCGGCTCAGGCGAATATACGTAATCCGAGGTCCAAGTAATAGTGGTTTAACACTATACTGACCACAATATATTGTGTTTTAAGGCTTATTCCCACGCGGAATAAGCCTTATTTTTATGCGAAAATAGGGCAAAAAATAGTTAAAAAAAGTTTATTTCCACTCTACCTGAACACTTGATTTATATAAAAAAATGTGCTAAAATATATATAGAAAGGAGAGCGTTATGACAAATTATCGTGCAATTTTGTTGTACCATAGCAAAGGAAATACGACAACGCAGGTTGCGACTATTTGCGAATGCTCTCGTACAACCGTTTTAAGAACAATAAAGAGGGCAAAGGAATTAAACCTTACCATACCTGTATCTTCTGATATAAGTGATGAAGAACTCTATTTGATGATTTGCCCGAATAAGGGTAGAAATCCTAAATACTATTATCCTGATTTTAATGAGTTAGATCACGATAGGAAGAAAAGAAGTTTTACAAAGTATCGTGCGTGGCAAAAATATTGTCGTGTTGCAGAAAGAAAAGGCTTGAAAGCATATCGGAAGTCGCGCTTTTATAAGTTGTATTATAATTTCTTCCATCATCTAATGACTGCGTTAAGAGGGAAGTTCGGCGAGAACCTTCAAGAGATACGCGCATTCGAAATTGCAGGGAATAAAATCATCAAAAGATTTGGGAAAGAGAGTCCGGCGTTTGAAACAATAAAAATGGAGATTGTAGGGTGGTGCAAGAAACGACGTCTTGATCCACGAAAACTTTTACCAATATAAGATTTTTTATGAGTGCATAGAAAGGAGAAGTCTATGGACATCTTTAAGGTCGGCTTTATTGGACACAAAGAGGTCGAAAACTTTTTCAAGGTAGAGCAGCAGGTTCACGATGACGTAATCAAGCTACTTGATGAAAAAGAGTTCGTAGAGTTTTATATTGGCAGGAACGGCGAGTTCGATATTATGGTTGCTTCGGTCATCAAGGGTATTCAAAAAGATCGGGGAACATATAACAACTGCCTGATTCTCGTGCTTCCTTATGATGCAGCCGATATGGACAGTTACGAGGAATACTACGACGATGTTATGATACCTAGAGAACTCTACAAGGTTCATTACAAGGCCACGATTGAAAAGCGTAACGAATGGATTATTGATAATACCGATTTGATGATAATGCACGTTACAAGGGAAGAAGGCAATTCCGCAAAGTGCTTAAAGAAAGCGCAAGAGTTAGGCAGAGAAATAATCAATATAATATAATAAGGAAGAAAATAATTTGTCGCTTATATATTAGTAGGAGTCGCACGGTGTGCGGCTTTTTATTTTTTGAAAGGAAATAGTAAAATTGAGTAGTTTTTGTAATGGAGACCCTTGTTCGCAAAAATGTATCTAAATAAATAATGGAGGTTAAATAATTTTTACAATCATTACATAAATACTGTAAAGAATAAGGGTATAACGATATCAGTATAACGGAAAGGAGGCATTATGAGTTTAGTAGTTGCTTACAAGAAAGATGGCATTGTTTATATGGGTGCTGATACCCAATCCTCTATCGGCTCTACGATAGATAGAACGTTGAATGAAAGCGGTTTTAAAATTACACGACTTCCAAACGGTATGCTCATAGGAGTATGCGGACGGGTAAAAGGACATCAAAAGATTATTGCTCAAAAGAAATGGTTTGACATTCCCGAAGATGAGACGTTTGATAAGCGCTATATTGTTAAGAATATAGTTCCTGAATTGAGCACAATAATGAAAGATATTAAAGACGATAAAGACAGTCGTAATTCGTCAATGGAGGTGAGAGTCCTTATTGCTTGGCAGGGGCAGATGTTCGTAATAGCACGGCACTTTGAGGTGTTCGAGTGTGATCGTTATGCTGCTATCGGCGCTGGAGATGACTACTCAAGATATGAGTTGGCTCAAATAAAGGACGATGACGATATAAATGAAGGACTGTTAAAAGCCTTGAGGATGGGATCAATGTTTGATTCTTCCGTCAGTGCGCCATACATACTTATCGACACCAAAGATAAAGAATACAAAATTGTGGAGGGTTGATTATGATTATAGGAATCAAAGAAGAGGGGAATGTTGTGCTTGCAGTTTCGTCGTTTGATGGGTTTTCGCCGGTCAACATAGACGATATGTCTAACGCAGAAAATGTAGGCTTATGGAGAGTCAAGAAGAACCCTCATACAATTATGGGGTGCGTGTTTCCAACAGCTGAGTCGGATGCTTTCAGATACGAAGAAGATATTTTTCAAGGGGAGATGAATTATGACAAGTTGACCGATGATGTTATCCCCGCTATGGAAAAGTTCGCCGAAGATAAGGAGTACATAGGTGATGAAAAAGGCAGATTTGAAGAATTTCTTATTGCCCAAAACGGCAGACTTTTTAAGATAACTTCAGAACATATAATTATGGAAGTTGATTCGTCCGTTGTCATAAGTGGAAGCGGTGAAGACTTTGCAAAAAGCATTTTATATAGAACAAAGGAAGAACCCACTATTGACAGAATCAGAAAAGCATTTGAGTTTGCCTCACGCGAAAGACAATGCGACTGTTATCCCATTTCAATAATGGATACGGCAACAGGTAAAATTCAAATGCTTACAAGAGAAAACAATTAAACCAAGGGAGGATAATCATTTGGATAAAATAGATCATTTGTCTGTATCGAAGGTGAACTACAAGAATTGTATTTATTCGCTTGCTGCACGTGATTATAACAAGGCGCTCGGTTGGATAAGCTCTGCTATAGTGCATATAACCCTATATATTGAGATGAATAAACCCACCAATTTTACCGAGCTTTATTCGAAGGTCCAAGAGTATGAAAAGTTGAAAAGAGCTATAGAGGGTGGCGTTAAAAATCCTATAACGGAGCCTTCTTCTGGCATCGTTGGGACTAAGGTTGCGGTAGTAGAGCGCACTTCGGATGAGCCGGAAGTAGAAAAGCCGCTTACATTTGATGATGTTATAGGGCTTAATCACGTAAAGGAAGCTATAAGAGGCGCAATAGTATATCCGTTCAAATATAGAGAAATATATAAGGCGTTCAAACGTAAGAGTGGCGGAGGAATCTTGCTATACGGGGCACCCGGCACAGGTAAAACGATGATCGCAAAAGCAATAGCAGGAGAGATAGATGCTGAATTTATTTCGGTAAATTGTTCCGATATTTATTCAAAATGGCTTGGTGAATCACAGCAAAATGTAAAGAAATTGTTTGACCGTGCTCGTAAAGCTAAAAGAGCAGTTATATTCTTTGATGAGTTTGAATCGCTTGGGTGCGCGAGGAACGGGGAAAACGGTGACACAAGCGGCATAAACGGTGTTGTATGTGAATTGTTGGCGCAGATAGATGGATTTTGTACCAGCCCCAAGTCAACGGTGTTAGTTATAGCAGCAACTAACAGACCTTGGGATGTTGATTCTGCACTCCTTCGCTCCGGCAGATTTGAAAGGCATTTGTACATTGAAATGCCTGATGAATTAGCGCGTATGGAGATAATACATAAGCAGATGTCTGACTTGCCTGTTGAGGAACTTTTCTACGATGAATTGGGAAGGTGTACGGATGGGTATAGTCCTGCTGACGTTGCAGAGGTTTGTAATCTTGTTAAAGATAGAGCAATTATGCGTAGCATAAGCGAGAATGGAATCTCTAAGATTACACAGAGAGATTTCATTGATGTGCTTTCAAGTATGCATTCTACAGTCAATCCTGCTGAATTAAGGCGGTTAGAATGCTTCGTTTAATATTGCGGAGGAAAACGATTGAACGAAAAAGATATTGTTGTTAACGGAGTAATAGATATTGAAACAATGGATAAAGCACAAGAGCAAGCCGTATTCAGTGCTATCCGTATTGGGGATGAAAAGCTAAAAGGGCGCTTAATTCAAAGCGGATTAACTTTGGCAAGTGAAATAGTTGACGAGCATATTTGTAATGAAGTTGGCTTTGATGAGCTGTTTCCGGAAGCGGTTGTAGCAGTGCAAGAGGCGATAAAGGATTTTGATAGTGCACATCAAGAGCGGTTCAATAGCTATCTTAGACGCTGCGTGGAAGAGCGCGTGGAAAAGTGTTTTTCAAATCTTCCGTGGATGTTGCCGATTGATTATCTGATATTACAGCTGCACGATAGATATGAGATGGCTCTTTTAGAATTGTATCCCGAATGTCCGAATGCCGAGGATATCCAAGTGCAGGATGAAGCGTATGTGGCTGAGTTTCTTGGTGTATCTGTTGACGAGCTTCGCAATATGAAAAGCGAATATTCAATGAGCAGAATAGAATCATTGAATATTCCGGTTGTTCTTGATGAGCCCATTAAAGACGATATAGATAACACGGTTGATTTAATTGAAACCATAGTTGATCCTAAAACAGATAATCAAGCGGCAGAATATTTGGATGAACTTATGGATTGTCTTTCAGATGAAGAACGATATGTAGTTTGCGCCAGAGAGGGTGTACTTTCTGTAATGGAGCGCACCGACGAGCAAATTGCGGCAGAGCTTGGTCTGGATGTAGGTAAAGTTGAGCTTTTGTATCAGAAGGCAATCAACAAAATCAGAAAAGCAAGTGCTCAAATTAGTTAAGAAAAAATCAAATCTACCAGCAATAATGTAAGGAATACTATTATTCTATAGTCAAGAGAAACTTTTGGAGGATTTATATATGGAAGATAAAAAGCTGACTTTCAATGAAAAAGAAGTCAATGAAACCATTGATTACTGCATCAAAAAACAACATGAAGCTTTTAGCATACCTGTCTGCAAAGATGGGGTGGAATGGGCTCTACGAGGATGGCGTTGTGCAGGGGGCAACAGAAAACAAGGATATCGAGCTTATAAAAAAACTGTATGCGGCAGGCATTTTACAAAGAATAAACAAGAAAATTTATTATTTAACTCCATACGGCGGATATCTCGAACTTCACAGGGATGATCATGAAAGGCTTATAAATATGATTATATCGGCAGGTGAAGCTCGCCTTCTTGATAGGTTATCTACAAATGAAGTTCATCCGTATTTTGATGCACTTACCGATATTGCAAAAGATTACATGTTCATGGAAAGAATACCGGGTATTAAATTATTCAGTGCGCCGTACATGCTGCTGAATCTTGAAAAAGAAGATGCTTTTAAACTCAGTGAAATGGTAATCGACGGATTGCGTAAGCTGAAAGCCTTCTATGAAGAAAGGATAGCTGAAGGAGAAGATATAGGGCACCCTGATTTGGAAACTGAAGTTGACGAAGAGTTGGGTATGAAAAGGTTGAAGCGCGGATATATAACCATAAAAGAGAACGGGCAGGAAAGACGTATATATTATCGCAGTGCGTACTCCCGTGTAGAACCTTTTGACGTTCTGTCGTTTATGGACGAAGAACACTTACACGAACTCAGGCAGCTACAGACAGATATAGAAAATATGATCAATTACGTTGGATGAGGTTCACATATGTTAGAAGAAATTTTAAATGCATTAAGAGAAAAGTTCAATGAACGTGATGTAAATATCTTTATTGATAGATACGGATTTGAAACTCATAAGCCGAGGACACTTTTGAGTGTTGCGCAGCAATATGGTATTCAGCGAGAAGATGTCCGACAAATTGAGGTAAAAGCATTTTCATATTTGAAAAAGAAATTCAAAGGACGTGAGCAAGAATTGCAAGCGTTTTGGGACTCGTGGCATAAGGATTTTGAGGACTGGAAAAAACGCAATAGTGGAAATTAGGGAACATTCAGTGAAAGTAAATCAAATGAAAAATTTATAGAGGGGTAAAGAAAAAATGATAAAGAAAATTGTTATTACTATTGGTGTGTTGGGTGCATTTGCTTTAGGTTTTGCTTGTTGCTACTGCGGCTGGTTTAAATTGCTTGCAGAATGGCTTATGTCGTTATGATAGCAACAAATCCGTAAATAGGAGATTATTAGTTGTGATACTTAAAAAAAATCAAGAGATAAAACTTAATAATGGCAAATTGCTTGAGGTTCAAGCTTTGCTTGGCGATGGGGGGCAAGGTGAAGTATATCTTGCTTCGATTGACGGCAGGGATTACGCTTTCAAGGTTTATAAAAATGAAGAAACCCCTGATTTCAAGTTTAATTTGAGAAACAATATTGATAGGGGAAGCCCTTCCGAGGAGTTTTTGTGGCCTCAGATGTATGTGCCACTTGACGATAAGCACTTTGGATATATTATGGACTTACGTCCGCAAAACTATAAGTCGTTTGTATCGTATCTTAACGGTAAGGTGGAATTTAAGAACACGGCTACGCTTTTGAAATGGTGTATCAGCTTGTGCTTATGCTTTAAGAAGTTGCACGAAAGAGGGTTTTCGTATCAGGACCTGAATGATGGCAGTTTCTTTCTCGATCCGGATACCGGCAGAGTCTTGATATGTGACAATGACAATGTTACGGCAGACAAGAAAAACCTCGGGATACTCGGTAAAATGCGTTATATGGCACCCGAAATTGTGCGAGGCGATTCAATGCCGGACGTGCATTCCGATAGATTCTCATTGGCGGTTATACTCTTTATGGCGCTGTGCAAGGGTTATCCGTATGAAGGGAACAGGCTTAAAAACTACGACATAATAGACGAAACCACGGAACTTGAAATGTTCGGAACAGATCCTATATTTGTCTATCACAAAACTAATAAGGATAATCGTCCTATCCGTGGTTATCACACGGCACTGATTAAACGTTGGCCGTGTTTGCCGCTTTATGTAAAAGAAGCTTTCCATAGAACTTTTGTGGATGGATTAGACGATAGAGAAAATGAGCGCACAACCGAGCTTGAATGGATAAGGCTTTTGACTCGATATCGTGATGAGCTTGTCTCCTGCGCCTGCGGAAAACAATACGCTTACGGACTGTATGAAAATAAAGACGTAATGTCCTGTCCATTCTGCAATATGCAGAAACCCGAAAGACTTGTGCTTACTATAAACAAGAGTACGATTGTTCTTGAACCGGGCAAGGAAATATACGAAACTCATCTTGACAAATACTCAACAAATTACAACGAGGTTATCGGAAAGGTCATAGCAAATAAGAATAATCCCGGACTGTGGGGAATACGGGTCGGACAAGGTGGAATTACGATTGAAGACAGCAAGGGTACTACAAAGGAAATCGCATCGGGAGGGATAATTCCTATCGTGCGTAATCTCACAATAAATTTCAACGAAAACATTAAAGGAGAAATCAAATAATGAAAGACAGAATGTTAGGGGACGGCATTGCCAAGCAGGAACTCAATCTTATATTCGTGATTGATAATTCGGGTTCAATGGACGGAGAAAAAATCGGTGCGGTAAATAACGCAATCCGTGACGTAATGAGCATTATGCCTGAAATACAAGATGATACGTCGGATGCGGTCATAAAGATTTCGGCGCTTAAATTCAGCGATAGTGCTAAATGGATTTATTCCGAGCCACTCGGGATAGAGGGCTTTAAGTGGAAGGATCTTTCGGTGGAAGGTGGCACAAACTTAACGGAAGCGTATAGTGAGCTTTGCAAATATCTTACAAAGCGCTCAAACGGAGGAAAGATGCCTGATCTCGGCGGCGTTGCGCCTATTATTATTCTTATGACAGACGGAATGCCTACAAGCTACGATTGGGAGGAAAAACTTAACGAGCTTAAACACAAAGGCTGGTATCGTGTTGCGCTCAAGTATGCACTGGCTATCGGTGTTGAAGGAGAAGAGGCTATGAGCGTGCTTACAAAGTTTACCGGCAATCCCGAAACAGTTCTCAAGGTTTATTCTGCCGAGGCGCTCCGCAAAGTCATAAAAGTTATTGCGGTAACTGCATCAAAGATAAAATCCAACTCGTCCCGTTCCGGAGGTTCGGGTGCGGTCACAAATACTAATGATGTGGCACAAGCGGAGATAGCAGAGCAGCTTGAGGATATTGAAGATATTGAATGGTAGGTGCTTAAATGGAAGACAGAATCGCAAAGCAAAAACTTAATGTTATTCTGATGGTTGATTGTTCCACATCAATGCGGGGCGAGCGTATCGCGCAAGTCAATCGTGCGATAGAGGATATCAGGGACTATCTTTGTGGCTTACAGGATGAGAACAGCAATGTCGATTTCTATATCTCTGTCATTACATTCTCAACGGTAGCATACTGGAAAAATAACGCAAAAGAAACTAATGTAAAAAATTTCAATTTCCAGCCAATAAAGGCTGGTGGGTGGTCGAACTTACATCTTGCATATAAAGAACTGGAGTCTGCCTTAAAGAAGCAATCGCAAGGCGGTATTATGCCTGACTTCGGTGGAATTGCGCCTATTGTATTGCTACTTACCGACGGACATCCCACCGAAAAATGCACCGAGCAGATCAGACAACTGAAGGTGCGTCCTTGGTTCAACGTTGCTTTGCGTTATGGCATTGCCGTGGAACTCAATGATGAACGCACAAGAAATGTTCTCAGTGAGTTTGTGGGTAATAACGGTGAGGTGATCGATTGTTACGATTCGCGGCTTTTAGAGCGTATTATGAAGATAATCGTGTTGACTGCCTCAAAAGTCAAATCACGCTCGGCTCCGGTACAAAGCATTCACGCAGGTGTCGGTGCGACAACCGCTGTAACTACGCAAGTTAAACAAGAAATACAAGAGGCGCTTGCCGACGTGGATGATTGGGAGTGGTGATATGGAAGTTTTCTTTAATAAAACGAGTATAGGGTATAAGCATATCAAAGAGGGAAAACCGTGTCAAGATTATAGCGATTGTTATAAAAACGATGAGTGTACCATTCTTACCGCCTGTGACGGTCACGGCGGTGCATTGTATATAAGGAGCGACAGGGGCGCAAAATTCGCCTCTGCCGCTGCTATCAAGGTTCTTAAAAGACATCTCTTGCAAAAGATTCCAAAAAAATATCCAAATGAATTGATTGATAAAATAAGATTGGAGATTCTGTGCGAATGGAACAATCTCGTTGAGCAAGACTATGCGATATACCCGTTTGAGGAAGGAGAGATGGCTTCTCTTACCTCGGAGCAGAAATTTGAGCTTGAGGGGGATTACACGCTTGCGTATGGCACGACGCTTCACGCGGTATGCATAACGGATGAATTGTGTTGTTGTGTGAGTATTGGTGACGGAGGAATATTTTATGTAACCGATGATGGTGTTTTTGGTAGTGCGTTTCAGGATGATGATAATGAACCGGTTGCAAATATGACGTACTCTTTATGCTCTGAGAATGCTTTTAACAAAATAGATATTCAGTACCTTGTAATGCTCAAAGGATATGTGACAGGAATAGTACTTTGCACCGATGGAGCAACTAATCCGTATTTGAGTTATGACAACTTCACAAAATCATTCCTTGCCCCTATGCTCAAGAAAGTTGACAAAGACGGAAACGAGGTGATCCCTGAACTTATGGGGTTTATAGATAAACTTGGCGGTAAAATTGGTACCGGGGATGATGTGTCAGTAGCACTCTATTATAGGAGAAGTACGGATGAACATAAATCAAGCAATGGTGGCTTTATACTCAAATGAGAGTGATAAAAAAAGGCTAAATGACTGGTTCTATTCATATTGTGTTTTAGCCGATTTATGTCACGAGACATTTGAAGATGTAAGGCTTGTTAAAATTTATAGAGCCGTATCGCAGAAAATAATGTTGTTTGATACACTGTTGGATTATGGCATTGAAAAAGGTCTTGATTCGCTAAAGAGTGCGTTCAAAGAAAATTACAATGGCATCTGCGAGGTGTGTGAGCTTTTGGATTATAAGAAAATAGTTTTTGCTGTGGTGAGCGCTATTGACCCAAGTTACAAAGTGTCTGTCAAAAAGAAGAGAACTCCCCAGCAGCAACTTTCTTATGATGTATGTAACGAGGCGGCAAAGCAGCAGAAGAAGAAAAGAAATAAGAAGCAACTATCGCCGGAGGAGCAATTAAAGAAGACCTGTGAAAAATTAGCAGAAGCATTTCACGATTACTTTTGGAAGAAGTATTGGAATACGAAAGCGATACACTTTATAAAGCGTAAGCGTATTTTGAATAGAGGGTATGACTGGTATCATAAAATCCTCTCTGCACCGGATATAGGTAGTGTCAATTCGTTTTACCAAAGAGGGAAGAATGCAATAGATGCAGTATAAGGAGAGTAATAATGACATTTCATCAAAAAGTAGTAAACCTGTTCCCATCGCTGTCGCTTCGTAAGGCAGTAAAAGAGACGAAGTGGCAATTCACGGATATGGACTTGGTATGTATAATTGATAGATATGCAAAGCATAACGATAAAGTTGCTTTGCTTGAGGAATGCATACCAATCATTAAGGATAGGGAAGCGCTCAAAATAGCCAAGAAACTTTTGAAGTTTACGAAGGCGGAGTACGAAGAGTTTATTAAACCCTACGATAACGTTATTTTTGCTGCAAATGTAGAAGGGGATAGTGAAATCTTTGCTAAGGACTATCAAACTGCGCTAAAAATTTTAACCAAATACTACAATAGCTATTTTAAGAAAGACAAAGTAAAGCGAGCCTATGGAATCTACAAATACTATGTGTATGACGGAAAGATAGATAGCCGTTTTACGGATAGTATAGGGCATGCGAAGTTTAACGATAAATTGGAGCCTATATACTTCAGTGTTAATTCAATGTATTATGCTCCGTGGGATAATGTTGTTGGTGGACCAACTACAGTTAAGCATTGTGTTTTCAGAATCGTAACAGGAGAATATAAAATTAAGATTCCACCGTTTATCAAGCGGTATGACCTTGTTAAATGGAAAGTTGCCCGAGTGGGAGAGAAGTACGAAGAAGGGTTTGGTATCTTATATAACGATGAAAAAGGGGTATGTGAAGAACGATATTTTTCGACTATAATTGCTTTTGACGATGTTGATTGTGTAAAAGAACGTCGCATCACAGAAAAGAAAGATTATAACGGAGAGATGTTGTATTATTACCCATTTGATCACGATTATTATGACGATTGGAGATTTGAGGAATTGGATAAGATGAATGAGAGTGAACTCTCGGATGAAAACCTTGAACTATACCATTATGTCGTAGATGAAATGCGGCGAAGGGAGACGGAAGACGATGACAAATAAAAACATCGATAACATAGTTGATGCAATGATCACGTATGCTCTGATTGATGATTTTGTGGAAATGAAAAATCTTGCAAAGGAATGTATCCTTTTGGATCACACAAACGTCATTGCGCTTTATTGCCATGCGCTTGCAAGGATTAATGAGGAAAATTGGTCTGACATCTCTGTGTTTTTTCTGGGTAAATATATCAAAGAAACTTATAAAGGATGTATGACCGGGCATGATAGCGTTGTAAAATGTAAGCTGGCAAATTTAATAGATGAAACACTTTCGATAAATATACTTGATCACATTCAAGATTGCCAATACTGGTATGAAAATAATCTTGATGCGACAGAAAAAAAGACGAAAGGCGGTGAATTTTGTTCCCACACCGCAGCATTGATAGATTGTATATTTGAAAGCTCTATAATAACTCTTTCAAATGCACCCAATGATAAGGCGATTAAGAATGGGTTGAATATGCTCGATTCATGTGTCGCTTGTATTGATGAGGTTGGCGCATATTTGGACGACTGGGTATGCTCAAAGAAACTTTATTCCGATGCAAAAAGAGAGGAAATAATAAACCTTGTTCGCTCCTTGCGATTAAAACAGACAATTCTGTACGATAACGGGGAAGATTATCCCAATTTGTATGATTTGTTCTATTAAAATCGTTATTGAGTTGTCTTTCGTGTGACTTTGAGGAGGCGGTCGATATAAATTTTTTTAATGTAGAAATCGCATACGGAACACTTGAAATCTTACATCAAATATGTTATAATTACATGAGGAGATGATGTAATGAGTAAGGCTTCTTTATGTATTCAAATGCTTCGTTTACTTAATACGGGCAAAATATTTAAAGCATCTGAACTTGCGGACAGATTAGAAACGAACACACGCAATATTTTTGAGTATAAGACTGAGTTGCAGGATGCCGGATATTTGATTGAAAGTATCCCTGGAAGGTATGGCGGATACCGATTGGTAAAATCTGGCTTGTTTCCGGTAATAAATCTAACCGAAGATGAGAAAGAAGCTCTTACTGATGGACTTACTTATCTTGAAAAGCGTAACGATTTTATGCGAAAGGATAAGTATATTGATGCCATGGCAAAGGTTATGTCATCAATTAGTGGTTCGCAGGAAGTAGATGACTTGGTTTTGATAAACAGATTTCCGCTTTCAATGCCTGAGCAAGAGATAAAAAACCGGTATGATTTCTTCAAAAAACAAATCGATTGTAAAACTGAAGCAAAATTTACATACATTTCCTTAAAAAATGAAGTCAAAGAACATATCATTCATCCGTATGAGCTTTTTATGTATAACAATGCATGGTATGTAATTGGTTGGTCTGAAAAGAGCGACAGGGCTGTATATTATAAGCTCAACCGAATACAGGGCTATGAAAGCACCGGAATAAAGTTCAGAAAAAAATATGCGTATCGTCGCAGTGACTATCTTGATGAAGCGGGCTTTAAAAATAACGGTGAGTGGTACCACGTGGAGTTCGAGGCCTATAATCAATACGCAATGCTCGTTCAAGAGCGTATTTATGGCAAGAACCAAACTGTAACTATTGTTAATGATAAGACTACAAGGGTTGCGGTTGATATGCAGAACAAAGAAAATATTCTTGTATTTATTCTGGGATTCGGCGTAAATGTTAATGTTCTTGAACCTCAATGGTTAAGAGAATCAATAAAAGAAGTGGCTAATGGATTAATCGGCCAATATGAATGAAAATTAGGAGTCTAACTGATGAACGAAGTAGGCAATAATGCGATATATAATCGTTTATGCAACTATCAAGCATATTTAAGATATGTTCTGATTAAAACAGCTGCGGAGTCAACTGATAGTATTCGTTTTGATGAAATATGCAAGAAAATAGAAGGGAATTCCAATAAGCTTTTGGAAGGTTTAGATACATCGTTTATTCCGCTTTTAAAGAATTATCCGAATTTGGTAAATAGTTGTTTGCGAGATGTGCTTCCTCTTGCTATCGCAACGAGTGCGCTTCATAAGGCAACTCAGGAATATATTAGCTATTGTTTTTCTAAGGGCAACAGCGAATATGCAGTTAGATCGCAAAACTTGATTTCAAAACAAAAACTTTTTATTTCTGCAAAAGATGACTATGAAATCGCAACCGGACGAAAATTGGGAAGCGAATTTGTTTCTGTGCTCAAAGAGTTTGCATATTGTCAGGCAAAAGAGAAGGAAGCGCTCATAGCAAAAATGTATTCGGACTTGTCTGAATTGTTAGCAACAAGCATATCTGGAGCAGAGTGCGGTTGTTTGCGAGACGATGTGGTTCAGAATGATAGCTTGCCAGATACAATACAAATAGGTGCGTTTAAGGATTCTGGTGGAATAACTCCAGATAAGCTGATCGATTTAGATATTGACGAAATAATTGCTGGTTGCGGTAAACACAATTTGTCTGTAAATATCCGTGAGAACGGAAATATAATCATCAATGCGCAGGCAAGTAGTGGGAGAGATGATGCTTTATACGATCATATTTGTAATATTGTACTAAAATATTATGATTCATTCCCGATAGGCGCTTTGCGGGTTCATTTTATTGATCCGTTAATGGACCCTAAATTTGCAAAGTTTATAAGTGGATTTCAGAATGGTAATACAAACGAAAAGACGCGGGTTGCAGTAGAACTCGTGTCAAAATACGATATGGTTGCTGAGAAATTAGAAACCAGATGTAACGACTTAATGACAAGCAAGCTCGTTGGCTCTACGCGAGATATCTATGATTTGTTTAATATCGATAGCAACGAGTATTTAGATTTGGTAGTTATCAGAAACGGTTTTGCCGATATCGCCAGAAATGGCAGTAAAAGCGTTTTGCTTAATTTAATTAATAGTTTTGACCACACCTCGCGTAGTCATAGGTGTGGGATTCGGTTTATAGTTGTAAATGATTTGAATTTTGACGATTCAAGGTTAGATGCGGATTTAAAAAAGAATATTGAGTTTATTGTTTCGGATGCTGAACTTGTTCTCGATTACAACAATGGATCCATACAATGCCAAAAGAAAAATATTGTTCCTCTTGCAATAGAGTCCGGGTGGGAAGAGGAAAAATTTATAGAGTCCAAGTGTTCAAAAATCGGAGCTGTGCTTAGTAAGAACGCAGGTAAGGCAATTACATATGAAGAACTTGGTTGCTTTGATATTCAAAGCTCCCTGGCATCGGCGATTATTGAAATTCCGGTTGGAAAAAGTGGAAGCGAGATAGTATCCATTCCGTTTAGTTGTGCAGACTCGGATAATAGTGATGCGGCTAAGAATATTGGCCTTATGGTTTTGGGACAATCGGGATCCGGCAAATCAAGTCTATACCATAGCATTATTGTCAATGGTAGCATGAAGTATGCGCCTTCCGAATTGCAATTTTGGCTCCTTGACTTTAAAAACAACTCTTCAGCGGGCATATATTCATCAACCGACAATAATATTCCACACATAAAGGTTGTTGCACCGAACAGCAAAAAGAACGATGCTTACAATATACTTAGAATTCTTAATGATGAGATGCAATATCGTCTTGATTTATTCAATGATATCGGGAATCGATATGGAGTAAAATTAAGCAATGTGCTTGAATATAATCGGTTTATTGAGGAAGAGGAAGTAAGTGAATGCCAGCATTTGCCTCGAATTATTTTAATGATAGATGAGGCTCAGGAATTATTTAGAGATGCTGCTGACGGGACAAGCGATGAATTGCCAAAGCAAATAGGAACATATATTAACAGATTGGTAAGTCTTGGACGCTCATCCGGAATTCATATGGCAATGTTTGCCCAAAACCTTGATAGCCAAAAAACATATATACTGAAAGATAGCTTTATTAATCAATTGAAATGCAAGGTGTGTTTTAGACTATCTTCATCAAGTGTTGTGAATAGCGGTTTCAAGGGCGAGTTTGATAAGAGAAAGGATGAGATTGAATCACTTGGGACGGGTGAAATATACCTTTCTTACTCTAACACCGAAATAAAGAAATGTAGAGTTGCTTATGCAAGTGGTTCTAAACTAATTCAATATCTTGGTGATATCGTAAATAAATATTCTTCTATCCGCTCAAGCGTTTTGAAGATCGGTCTTACAAGCCAATTATCCGCATTGGATTATATACCTCATGCGAACCAAAAATATATCGATAAAGTTGTAACTGCATATACCAAAAACGGTAAGATGGTTTGTACAATAGGTGAGGATGCCTATTCGTTGCAGCCGGTCAACGTTGTTTTTGAACCCACAAAGATATCAAGCACATTTCTTGTCGGGAATAGTCGCAGTGTAGCAATGTCCGTGTTTACTTCGTTGCTTTTAGGCTTGAACAAAATCGGATGCGATATTCGCATTTGCAATGGCATGCAAAGAGAAGATAATATGTATAACGCTTTGCTTAATAATGCAGCCATTAAGGTAACAAAATATAGCCTATTTGATATTGATAAATATGTGGGCGAAGCATATGTGGAGTATAAGAAGAGGAAAAGTGCCGAAGAAAAGACAGGAGATTATGATAACACTCCTATCGTGCTATTTTTGAATGATTTCGATGCGCAGGATAAAGTAAAACAAAATGTGGAGATACGGCTTGATAATTATAAGCCAGCTGAACCCCCTCGCCGTGAGGCGAAATCGCTTCTTGATATTCTGAATATCGAAAGGCAAAAACAGACCGCAAGTGAACCTGTACAAGTTAATGTGAACGAATTTTTAAACGGAATTCGATTGAAGGATGCTATCGGCGAACTCCTGAAGAATGCATATCAATACAATATTTATCTTGTTGTATTGCTAAAGGAGACGTGGTACAGAGAGTTTGATGATGCGTTAAAAGCTTCCGGGAATGTTGTTATTTTTAATGAGTCGGACTATTCATCAGTGGTTGATAGCTATTTGATTAAAGATCTACTAAAAGATATACGGCAGAGAAGGCCGGCAAGATCCATCAATAGTTCAGATGAAGAGGATGATACGGAGACCGATAATGAGTCGTTTGCAATTCTCAGAAGGAAAAAAGAATTCTTGAAATTCAGACCTGTTATATATCATACCAATAACGAAAACGAAAAGGTTACAATCTTAAAAACACTGGAGGACAAGTAAGTATGAATAAATTATATATCAATGTTGACCGCTGCGAGGTGACTGGTGGAGCGCAGGCTTTGTCGCCTATAGTGCAAGAAATGGATAGGAGGTTGCAGGAGCTTGCAACTGAAACCGAAACGATGAAAGGCGTTTTATTTAAGTTTGTCGGCTCGAATTCCAGTGAGCAGTTTGAAAAAGCAGCAGTTTCCATTTACAATTTGTCGGAGCATCTTTTTGAAGCATCAGAGCAGCTTAATGATATGCAATGTCAAATAGTTAAATATCAAGAGGCAATTGCACGATATAATGACAATAGCTATACGTTCAGTGCGCCCAATGCTCACAACGTCAAAAAGGTTCAAATTGATACTGATACGAATCATTTCCAGTTCACCCATGATGAAATGGTATATGTTAATCAATGCATACAGAAGTACACCAATGACGCAAGGGATACGATTAAGCATTTAAAGTCGAATAAAGAGTCAATAGGCTCCATATGGAAAGATCCGCAGTATAAAGATTTCAGCGATTTTATTGATGAGATAGTTTCAAAGACAGAAAATAGTATCGCTGTATTGGAAGAATATTCTGTTTATTTGGCAAGAAAAATAACAGAACTCAAAAATTAAGAGGTTAACTGTCTATGGATATGAAGTATGATTCATCTGTAATGCATAGTCTTACAGATGCAACCGAGCAGCGTATGGTGGAAGCCTACAATTATCTTGAAAAAGTCGTATCTGCTTCTGAGAGCATAAATACATCAGACTGGGACGATGAGAAACGTAGAGAGTTCGAGAGTGCCATTGCTGAAATCAAAACCTCGTTAATGACATCAATTCAGGGGCTTAATGAATATTTAGATTATCTACGTGCAAAAATGAGTGAGTTTGAAAACAGAGACTGATATGGATGCTTATATAAATACAAGGGTACTGACAGATATGGTATCCGATATAAACGATTGTAAGACAAAGCTGGAACACTGTATTATAACGATTAAGGCGGAATTTAAGGTCGCCGATGCGTTGCTTGCAGGGGAGCAGTTTGAATTATTTAAGGACAAGGCCTTATCTGTCTGCGAAAACATAAATAGCACCATAGATGGATTGATAAAGGTAAAAACCTTCCTGAGTGAGCTGGAACCCGAAATCGTCAGTTATGACGGCACAAGGTATTGAGGTTAAATATGAGAGTGAATTTTGCTGATACAAAATCTCAACTTGATAAGCTTGATAGAGAAGCAGAGCAGGTTGTGGAGAAATATGATAGTGCAAAATGGGAGGATGAAGTAAAAGCATCACATTCTTCCTTTGTTTCACAGTGTAAGGAAATAAAGTCAGATATCAATTCTATAAAAAGTAGCCTCGATGGTGTGGAACAACTTGCCGGTAGTGTTGAGGAATCCTCGAATGTGAAACATGAGCTTGATGACATCAAATCTCAGGCTGATTCGATTGTCGTTTGAGGAGGTGTCAAATGGCTATCGCAAAAGTTGAATTAAATGATTTAATTAAGTACAAAGAGGAAATAGAACAACTCATAGAGGTTTTAAGGGAGACGCAAGGTGGGATTGATGAGCTTGAGAAAACCGATAATGATATTAAAAAAGAAATAGGCGAGTACGAGGACGCATCAAGAAAATGCGACCAGATTATTTCTGAATTAAATGATAAGCTTAGACAGCTTGAGGATAAGGAACGTCAATTGGAGCAAGAAATACGCATGCTAAAGGCTGAGATTCAAGCAGTCAAAGCCGAAATAGCTGCGTTGGAGGCAGAGGTTGCTGCATTAGTTGCAGAATTAGCGGCCGCACCGCCAAAAGCAAAGGCGGCAGTCGCCGCAAAATTGAGCAAAGCCAAAGCTAATTTAAGTAAGGCTAAAGCGCGCAAGGCAGAGCTTGAGAGAAAGCTCGATCAGGCAGAAAGAGAGCTTGATAGAACAAAACGTAATATCGAAACGGCTAATAGGCTAATAAATCAGTCTGAACAAAAGCAATCGCAAATTGGAGAGGGAATACGAAATCTTAATAGTTCGAGCGAGGATTTGCGAAGAGCAATAAACGAGTTAAAAGAATTGTTGCAGAGGATGATTAGCGACAGCCAGCACTCTACAGATTGTTTGGGCGGTTCGCAAGAGTATATAAATCATTACATTGAGATTAAGCTTGAAAATGTTGAATATACTCCGCCTAAAGATGTGAAGCTTAGAAAATGCTTGAACCTTGAGTACGCCGGAAGAATATATGACTACAATGTTTCTCGCAATGATAATGAGCAATTATACACTGCGGAGCAGGTTCGGTATTTTCAAGAAACTTATCCAGATATAAAATATTCGGAAATCGATGGCTTTGGAAATACATACCCGGACTTTAAGCGGTTTGAGAAGTTTAGCTATAAGTTTCCTCCCGTTTCAAAGGAAAATCTTGCAAACGGTACTTGTTTAATCGGTGATAGCAAGTCGGGAAGTGCAGATTTTAAGAAATTCAGACAGGCTATGGAAAGTGCCGGATACTCGAAACAAGAGATAGCACAATTGCTATCTACACACACAATACATCACGATGAGGATGGACAAACTTTGCGTCTTATACCTCGCGATTTACATAAGGCTTGTCGTCATAATGGCGGAGCGGAAAAAATTCGTTTACAAATAGCAATGCTATAAGGAGAATTGTATGATATCCAAATTATTAAATGACTTTGTTAGCGCAGAAGGGATGACTATTCCGAATGATTTCAGAGAGTTTATGGAAAAAAATGGTAGTAAACTCTTTGACTGGGCTTTTGCTGAAATAACGGTTGGAAATAATACCTTCGTGTTTAACAACTTTTTGGGCGACACGGGCGAACTGAATACTGACTTGTATAAGTGGTATAAATTTGCTTCAAACGGTAGTGAATATCTGACTTTTGGTAACGGTGTTTATGGCGAAAGTTTTGCAATTAAGGTCAAGGGTGATATGATAGGACAAATCGTAGTTTTCTGTGATGACGATGGAGAACCTCAGAAGTATATACTTGCAAGTAGTTTTTCTGATTTTCTTGCCAAGCTTTAATATTGCGAGGAATTAATATGGGGACATACGAAGAATACATTCAAAAAAGCAATGAGTTATTTGCTTATATTAATGGCCGGTACAGCATTCCGCAGGACATGGTTCTTGCATTTAAAGACGAATATGAATCATTGCTTAATGAAGTAGCCTTTAATGGCGGATATCCTATTGGAACGGCAAGCACTAAGTGTGATGACCCAATATCGAACGGGTATGCGTTTGTTATGGAGCAGGCATCATTTAAGAAAGAGGAAGTCAACTGCGCTTATCAATTTTTTAATGGACGTAATATTCCATTAAAAGATACCGGTGATTCATATATTGGCAATCTTGTTGCCACAAAATCAAAGCGCCATTATGTGATTATTACAAATAATTCAAAGAGTGTAAAAGCTATTGAACTCATTAATGAATTGTTTTACAAAACCCCGCCTATTTTGATAATGACTATCGGAGTTAATGGTGAACCGGTATTCGTGAAAGATAATTCTTCTTTGAAATATGTACCGAGCAAAACAGAAAACAAATCAACATCAAGCAAATCTAATGACGTTTATGATTTGCCTACAACAGGGTGGGATACTCTTGATTAAAAGGAATTTTGGATATGAACGAAAAAGATAAAGTCCAAATGGATAAGCTTGAAGAATATGTCAGGGATTATATGCTATTCATTGACACATGCAGCTTGATGTTCGATAAAGGAATAGACCTTTTTTGGAGCCATATTATCCCTTTGCTTAAAAGGTATAATAAAAAAATTTATATGCCTTATAAATGTTGGCTTGAGTTAAAAAAGCATGCGGCAAGCAACGAGCCTGACAAGGTTTATAGCGCAAAGAAAGCAATGCAGGATGTGAGTGAATACCAGAAGCAGGGTTATATAAGTCTAAAAACAGACAAATGGGAAGGGGCCGGTACTTTTGCCGATAATGTTTTTATTACGGTGTTTAATATGTATCGGACAAAATACAATTTGCTCTTAATAACGCAAGATAATAATTTATCAAAAGATATAATTGCTCTAAATAATCAGAAGGCGGTAGATTCTTTTGGAAAACGAATCTTGGCAAAGAGAATAAACAAATACGGTTTTCTAAACCATTATGATTGGGAGGAAACTGGCGCAAGACCGGAAGATAACTCTATGTCATCGTCAAGGCAATCAAGCAGCTATTCCGCTTCTGCTGTGTCGAGCAAGGAAATATTTAAGATATGTACAACTGTCAGCAAGGTCCCCGTCGATCCTATTCGTTTATCGTATGTTCCGCACGAAAATGATGTTGTCCTTGCGCGAAACGGAGAGATCAGGTTAGGAGATGTTATAGCATCAGGCGGTGAGGGAACTGTCTATGAAACGAACACGCCTTATGTTGCAAAAATATATCATGACGGGAAACTCACGCAGCGAAAATATGAGAAGTTAAAAAGGATCATCGAGAAGCAGTTGAAGTGTGATGGCATATGCTTCCCTGTTTCAGGACTCTATAATAAGAATAAAGAATTTGTAGGGTATTTAATGCCCAAAGCAAAGGGGAAAGAGCTTCAACGTAGCATATTCATTAAACCCTTGTTTTTGCAACAATTCCCTAATTGGAAGAAAAAAGAATTAGTTCAGCTTTGTATTACTATACTTAAGAAGATGCAATATCTCCATGAAAGAAATATAATCATGGGCGATATTAATGCTGGTAATATTTTGGTTGTTTCACCTACTGAAGTTTACTTCGTGGACACGGATAGTTACCAGATAGAGGATTTACCTTGTCCTGTTGGAATAGTTACATTTACACCGCCTGAATTACAAGGCAAGCAATATAAATCATTCCTTAGAACTATGGGGAATGAGTATTTTGCTGTTGCAACACTTATGTTCATGTTAATGTTGCCGGGTAAAGCACCTTATGCACAGCAAGGTGGAGAGGATCCGGCTACTAATATTAAAAACATGGATTTCTCATATCCTTGTGGAGATAAGAGCAATCAAAAAACGCCCGATGGCTTATGGGGATATATTTGGAGCCATTTGTCCTTCAAATTAAAAGAAGCCTTTTATGAAACTTTTCATAAGAGCGGAAAGTATTCAACCGAGAACACTCGACTTCCTGTCGCTGAGTGGATAAAACTTTTCAATCAGTACTATTATGAGCTTACGGAAGGCAACATGCTAAAAAATGACGATATGTCTGGTGAGTTGTTCCCGACGAGACTTAAGAAGAATCCTAATGCTAAATATATTATTTGCAGGCTCTGTAAAAAAGAAGTTGATGAAGGTTTTTCACGAAATGGGATATGTAAAACGTGTTTGCATTTGCCGGCGGGAAAATGTAAGCGCTGTGGAAAAGAACTGGATTTTACTAATTTTGATAAGTACATAAAAAACAGATCGGTCCCGGAACTCTGCGATAGTTGTATGGAAGCAAATTACGGCTATTGTAAAGATTGTGGCAAACGCTTTCTCAAAACTGAATTAAAAAACGGGTTATGTAGCTATTGCCAAAGAAATCAAGTATATACAAAGATTACTTGTGCTGCTTGTGGTAAGCCGTTTGAGATTACCTATGGAGAGAAGGAGTTTTTTGATAAAAATGGATATGAACTACCAAAGAGATGCCAGACCTGCCGTGATAATGGAGTGATAGCTCGTCCTAAGCAACAGCAGAGCAGATCGTCATATGTTGCGCCTACGCCTAAAAGAGTTACACAAGAACCTCAAAAGAAAGTGACACCTCAAAAGAAAGTCGTAACGCCCCCTAAAGTGGTTAAAACATCTAACTCCAAACCCAAATTGTCTTGGGAGGAAAAATTAGGAAAAAAGAGGAAGCAGGCTATTGCAAAGGTTCAAAGAATATGTGAAGATAACATTCGAGACATAGAAGGTTTTCATCCGATTCTTAAAAACCGAATTAGACAGTATTTTCAATCTCTCATACGGTCAATCAGTCATTGCACAGATTTTGATGATATTGATGACTATATTGATGAGGCTGAAGATTTCGACATTGATTACTTTGATTAAAAAACAAAAAAGGAGTGTGCATAATGAATTACTCAAACTTTGCCGATGATATCGTTGATAATGGGACTACATTGGTTCCGGTTTGCTTGTGCTTGGACACGAGCGGTTCTATGCGTGGGAAGCCTATTTCAGAATTGAATCGTGGACTTAAATTGTTCTATGATGCGGTTCGCAAGGATGAGGTTGCTTGTGCTGCTGCCGACATATGTATTGTTACCTTTGGTAATGGGGGTGCACAATGTATGTTCGATTTTTCAGGATTACGCAATCGTCCTAATCCTCCCGAGCTGGTTGCAGGTGGGCAAACGCCGATGGGGGACGCAGTAAACAAGGCATTGGACTTACTGGAAAGCCGCAGAGACGAATATAAGCGTAAGGGCGTGGATCACTACAAACCGTGGCTTATCATTATGACTGATGGACATCCTTATGGGGATTCATCAAGTAGTGCGGTGCCTACGGCCCAGAGACGCACATGCGATTTGGTTTCAAATAAAAAATTGGTTGTCTTTCCTATTTGGATTGGTAACGATAATACAGCAAATGGCATGAATACACTTGCTGGATTTTCCCCTAAAAATCCCCCTAAAAAACTTAATGGGTTGGACTTCAGTAAATTCTTCCAGTGGTTAAGCAGAAGTGTTTCGTCGGCATCTCAATCTGCATCAGAAGCCGATATTAAGCTTCCCCCTATGGATTGGACAGTATTATAATAGTGAGGTGTTCTCATGAAAGACTTGTTTGAAGACGATTTTTTAGATAACCCTACGCAGCGTGTTCCTGTTTGCCTTTGTTTAGATACGAGCGGATCCATGAGGGGTACGCCGATAGATGAGTTGAATAAAGGGATCAAGTTGTTCTATGATTCTTTGAAAGAAGATGAAGTCGCATGTTATTCGGCAGAGGTTTGTATCGTAACATTTGGCAATAAGGATGTCCCTTGGGTAAGGTGTATTTCGGATTTCTCCGGATTATCAAAAGTAAAAAAAGTACCCGAGCTCGTTGCCGGTGGGCAAACACCAATGGGCGATGCGGTAAATCTGGCACTTGATTTGCTTGAAAAAAGAAAAAATGAATATAAAAATAGCGGTATAGAATACTATCAACCTTGGCTTGTAATAATGACAGATGGTCGTCCTGGTGGTGATTCTACGCCGGATGCAGTTAGGCTCGCTCAAGAAAGAGCAACTAAGCTTGTTAACGAAAAGAAGCTTGTTGTAATGCCCGTTTGGATCGGCAAAGAGAAATTGGTTGATGGTATGGATACGCTTCAAAAATTTTCGCCTAAAAATAGGGTTGCAAGATTGGCTGGACTTAACTTTAAAGCATTCTTTAAATGGTTAAGTAGTAGCGTTTCTGGAATTTCGCAGTCGAATTCTAAGAAGTTTGATTTGCCTCCTATGGATTGGACTGTGCTTTAAAACGGAGTTGATTTATGTGGGTAGATTTATGTTATGCAGAAAGAGGCAGGGGACATATTGCAAATGATATCCCTTGTCAAGATAAAACTTATTCAATCGCAAAAGACGGAGTGAATGTAATTGCTTTATCGGATGGGGCAGGTTCGGCAAAACTGTCCCATTTCGGTGCGGAAAAGGTGACTGAAAATATAGCGGTTTATCTTATTGATCGATTTGAAGAAATTTATAACAATTCAGATGCTGATGCAGTCAGAGAAGAGATTATAATAAGGGTAAATGAAGTCGTAGTCAAAACGGCAGAAGAATTATCTTGTGAAAAAAGAGATCTTGCCTGTACTCTTTTGTTGGTTGCAATTAAAGATGATAGATATATTCTAATGCATTGTGGAGATGGCGTTACCGGTTTTATGAGAGCAGATGAGCTTAAAGTGGCTACCAAACCGATGAATGGTGAGTTTGCAAATGAAACGGTATTTATTACATCACATAATGGCAAGCAAAGTTTACGTGTCGCTAAAGGCAGTTTAAATGGTATTCGTGCATTTGTACTTATGTCAGACGGATCCGAAGCATGTTTATATAGCAAAAAAGAGGCTTATTTTGCCAATGCTGTAGCAAAAATAATTAATAGCGCTACATTTATGCCCATAGAAACTGTTCGTGAAACTTTAATCAATGCTTTTAAAAATACTGTTATAAAAAAGACTACCGATGATTGTAGTATAGCATTTTTAGTAAAAAGGGATGCGGAAACCTCAAAATACAATGAACTATCTTTTGAGGATAAGTGCGAGTTGCTTTTAGTGAATAGTAAAGCAAGAAATGCAAAGTATGTTTTAGCTAAAGAAGAGGCTATGTTCAAAATAATGCAACACCCCGTTTTAATCGAGGAATTGTCTAAAAATAGTGGTATCAAGTCTGTAAGATATTTAAAAGCAAAACTAAAAAAATTCATCAAAAAAAGACTTGTTTTCGAGGCGGAAAACCGTTATTGTTCAACTGTTCAAATTTGATTTGTTTGAGGTTTGAGAAATGGATGTGCAGATAATAAAGTATTCACCAGAAAAAGCGAAAAAAAGGGCGTCTGATTTTAAAAAAGAAGCAAAAAAACTAACAAATGTTCTCTATTTTTTTTATAACGATGAAGAATGTCTATATGTGGGAGAATCTGGCGTTACATTGTATGACAGATGCTTCGTACATACAAATAAAGAAAAGAGTGAGCCGTGGTTTAATGAGGGAAATAAGGTTATAATAATCTCATTAGGTCAGATTAATGACGAAAGGGAAAGTACAAAGGAACGAGAAGCTCTTGAAGGAGTGTTTATATTAACCAATAAGCCAAAGTATAACAAGAAAGGATAAGATTGTGAAATATGGCTAAAATGATTCCGGCGGCGATATCGCCCAAAGTAAAAAGCACCGCAGAGCGGAAAATATATGAATGGTTCAAGAACGACCCGATGACAAAAGATTGGGTGGTTTTCCATTCTCTTGGAATTGAAAATCATCAAACAGTTGTTTTTGGCGAGATAGATTTTCTTGTGGCCGCATCGAATTGTGGCGTGTTTGCCTTAGAGGTTAAGGGTGGAAGGATTCGCCGTGAAAATGGTGTTTGGATTTATACAGACAAGTATGGTATTGAGCACGAAAAAGTTCGTGGTCCCTTTGAACAAGCCTCGGAAGGGATGTATAGTGTAAAGGAAGAACTTAAAAAGAGGTCAGATAATTCAAATGTTCAAAATGCCTTATGCGGTTATGGGGTAATGTTTCCGGACGTAGAATACATAAATTCCGATATAGATGTTGCGCAGGAGCAGATATTTGATATTCGTGATGGCGAGTATGTAGGCAGATTTATAAAACGTCTTGCTGATTATAACAAGGCGAAGTTTAGGGATAAAAAAGTGTTTGTCATATATCCGTCCGATACCGATATAAGCGACATAGTAAATGTTTTACGCAAGGACTTTGATAAAGCCTTACCGCTTTCTACAAAAGTTGAGTATGCAGAGAACGCCTTATTTACTTTGACGGAAGAACAATACAGATGCATAGATGGTCTTTCGGCAAATAAGCGCTGTTTGATAAACGGTGCTGCCGGAACAGGCAAAACCGTACTTGCAATAAAAAATGTAAAAGAGAGCGTGGCGGGTGGCGAGCGCACCGCGTTTTTCTGCTATAATCTTAAATTAGCCAATGAATTAAAAAAGCACTTTTATGAAGATAATCTCAAACCGGCTTACGTTGGGTCGTTTACTGAATTTATTGAGGATCTTGTGTTGTCGCATGGAGTAGTTGATAAAAAATCAATTACAGATTGGCATAATTACTATAATGAAGTTTTGCCGACACATGCGCTTGATATCATAGAACAAGAGGGTATTTATTTTGATAAAATTGTAATAGATGAAGCACAGGATTTGCTTAAAGAAAACTACCTTCTTGTCATCGACGCAATGCTTAAGGGCGGACTTAAAAAGGGTAAATGGTTCTTTTTTGGGGACTTTGATTATCAGACGATATATAATCGCGAATCATCATATGAGTTGGTACAAAGCAGGCTTGAAGACGAGGCGGGGTTTGCTGTTTTTAATCTAACGTTGAACTGTCGCAATACTCCGGCAATACAAAAGGAAATGAATAAAATTGTCGGTGTAGAGTGTGATACGCTTGTAAAGGATAAGAACACACCAGAGGTAAAATATATCCAATATGACTTTGATGATCCCGATGATGAGAAGAACTTGCTTGAAGCTGAAATAAAAAGCATCCTTGCGGGAGGAATCAAAAAAAGAGATATAACGATTCTATCGGCATTTAAACGAGAAACTTCAGTAGTTTCCCAAGTGACTAAATATAAAATAGATGATGTGAGCGAAGAAACAGATAATATCACTTATTCCACCATACAAGGCTTCAAAGGGCTTGAGAATTCGGTGATAATTCTAACTGATATTCAAACTTACAATAAACCCGATTTAATGTATGTAGCAATGAGTCGTGCAAGATCTGCTCTATACGTTTTTGAAACAAAACACGCTGAAAAATACAGAAAGGGGCTATCCAAAGGACATAACTAATGGTCAATTCCTATCGCATATTATCCATAGAAGCTTGCGATATCTACAGGCATGAACAAGAAAACGGAATGGGCGTCGGTTATAAACTTCCGTCAGAGGGGACTGATGCCTATTTTTGGCTGTTCAAAAACAAACTCGATTACTCTTTGGATACGATTGAGCTTGCAAAAGTTTATGAAAGGATATGCGGTGAGAGATTTTCTTTTAACGATGAGTATGGTAACGAATATACCAAAGCCGTAATAAATGTAAAGTTTAATTATGTTTATAAGACACAGACGGGTGAGGTTGTAAAAGTTAAGAACCTTCGTAGCTTATATTATGAAAAAGGCTTTAACGTAAACGGTATTCACTATGTGCGCTATAAGCGTAGTGCAGGCAGTTCTCGTCAAGGCAAATGCCTCTTTATTGATGAGCAAATTTATGAGGCAATGATAAAGTGGAGTGAGTGCGGACTTTCTGCAACAAGAGATCTTGCGTCTTGGGAAGCATACAAATCTCTCTCACTTAGTGCAATCAAGGGGTTAATAAATATTCCTATAGAGGGGATTTTATTTGTTCCTGATTTCAAATCTATATTTAGGGATGAGGTTGTCTCTATCGAATTGAGAGATGGTGAACTCATCGCTGAAACTAAAACTTCCCAAATTATAAACGACATATGGGACGGCGAGAGTTTATTGGATGAAAGCCTCTTTACAGGTGATTATGCAAACAAGCATATGTTGCTTTTGCGTAATAAATTTTTCAAATCGTGCGCCTTTCGCACGAAACTTCAAAAATGGATAAACGATAAAAATATCACTCTTGCAGATTTAAAAGAACGTGGGTTTGTTACGTTAGCGACAGATGTTAGTCAGATAGTAATGGTAACGACTCCGAATAGCTTAAAATACTTAAAGTTTGTCGGAGGGCTTTCCGAGGACAATATCAGAAATTGGGCACACAATGTAGATAGCGGTTTCGGAATAGTAAAGTGGGATAAGCGCACAAGGTTTTTCGGTGGCAGAATGGTGCGGAGCAGTTATCAGCTTTTGAATACTATTGGTTTGAACCGTGAACAGGCTGATATACTTATGCGACCGAGTATAGATTATCTGACGACCATCAGGCAAGATATTGATTTTATGCGTTATCGTTTTTCTGATGTATGAGCTAAAGAAAGTGACGACGATGAAAAGGACGTGCCGGACGGGCTTGCAGAACGTGCAGATGTTATATTCAGACTAATGAATATAAACAATGATTTTCAAAGGACGGCACTTTACACAAAATTCCGTAACGACACAGTAAAGAACCAAAAGGACAGATTGCTTGAGGGACACATCCTTTTAAGCGGAACGAATGCCACGCTTTTCGGGAACGGTCCTGAACTTTTGAAATATATTGCTGGGGATGAGATGACGAGCGTTTTAAAACCCGGTCAGATTTGGTGTGGAAGATTTGATATCGGGCAAAAGCTTATGTGTGCCCGTTCACCGCACATCACGATGGGGAACTTATATTGCGTTGAGAATAGACGGGATGGCGAGATATGGGATTATTTTGATTTAGGCGAAAATATCGTTTGCGTCAATGCAATAGGAGAAAACATTCAGCAACGTCTTAACGGATGTGATTATGATTCTGATACTATGCTTGTCACGGACGATAAAATGCTTATTGAAACGGCAGAGAAATATAAGCCTCTATTTAAAGTGCCCGTGTGCAATATTCCGTCAAGCGGCGCAGCCAATCTTACGATTGCGGAACTCGATTACAATACAAGTGAAAATAAAATAGGTGAGATCGTTAATCTTTCTCAAAAACTAAACAGCATAATCTGGGATAGGTTGAACAACGGAAATAATGATATCGGAGATATTTACCTTGACATATGCAAATTAGCTGTTCTTTCAGGACTTGAGATTGATAAAGCAAAAAAAGCCTATGATAATGTTCGTGTTGGTAGGGAGTTAGATTATATTCGTTCTAAATATGGTTATTTGAGCCCTAAATTTTTCAAAATTATTGACGGCAAAAATAAGGGCAGCGATAAAAAGAAGAAAGAATACGCATCCTACGATACGGCAATGGAACATATTTATAAGCTTGCTTCCGGTATTGACTTCAGAAAAGGCAAGGAGAAATTTGCCGAGTATATTCCTATATCATCTATGCTAAATGTGGAACAAACAAACACCCGCGAGGATACGGAAACCTATCAAAAGGCGGTGGAGAGATTACAAAAGAGGAGTATCAGGAAAACAAGTATAAGGTCAACAGTAATATTCTTAAATTAGAGCAGAGAATAGATGAGTTGAAACGTAAGGCTCGTGCAGCCAAGAACGGCTCGGAAAGCAAACTCTCTACCGACGAGTTCAGACGAATCATAGAAGAACAAATGGACTTCTCTAAACCGCAAATCAGCAGGGGATTGATTGAGGCGTTGGTCAATAAAGTAGTACCGAATGATAGCCACGACTTTAATTGGTATATGAACCTGAAACCGCACGTCAGCGATAACGACTATGAGTGTATCGGCGAGTTCGTTATACACTTTGCAGAAGCGAAAGCGTACCGCGAAATGCGAGGGGAGATGCTTCGCTCAAACCAATGGACAGACCTGACAGTAAGGATATTTATATAAATATGGAAAAGACAAAATAAAGGCACTTTGAACATCAGTTCAGAGCGCCTTTTTTATTGCTAAAATTTATTCTTTATGTTATACTATATACAAATTTAATAAGGAAAGCATAAGACTGCCAAAGAGCCAAGTCCGCCGTGAAATTATTTTCAAGGGTTTATTGACTTGCTGATGGCGTTGTAAACCTGTGTTTTAAGGGTAAAAAAAGATAGACCTGCAACTATATACATCAGTATATACAACTGCAAGACGTGCTATTGTAGCCCCCTAACCACGTACACCACCACAGGCAAACATTAAAAACCCCAGAAACTAATATAGTTTTGGAATAATAAACAAGCCACCGAGCAATCGGTGGCTTTTGTTATGGTACTTTGTTATAAAAACAAAATAGTTTTAATTAAGTAATTTGCCCGAGCCGACGCTTTTCAAAGCGAAACAAAGTACAAGCGCCGCGAGCGGGCTTGTCCTGCGCGCACAACAAAAAAGAAAATTTTAACTCGCTCATTTATTGATAACGCGCGCTTAAAATGATATAATTATATAAAATGAAGCATATAAGGGGGTTTTGATGACCGATTCTGAAATGGAACGTCTTTTGAAGACGGTCGAAACCAAAACGCTGACCGAAGAAGTCGAAAAAACGACGCACGGTTGTTTCGCGCCGCTTCCGTCGGGCAGGACGAGATACGAAGTCAAGGGGGAAGGCGAGGCGGTTGTTCTCGTGCACGGTTACGCCACGCCGTATTACATTTACGATAAACTTTTTGCGGCGCTTGTCGAAAGCGGATTCAAGGTTTTGAGATACGATTTGTTGGGGCGCGGCTTTTCCGAAAGGGTAAAGACTGATTATACGCCCGACCTTTTCAGTCGGCAACTGCTGGAAATTGTCGATTATGTGTTCGGGCACGACGAAAAGTTTTATCTTGTCGGCACGTCGATGGGCGGCACGATTACCGCAACGTTTACCAGTGAGTATCCCGACCGCGTGAAAAAACTAATTTTGCTTGCGCCTGCCGGAATGGACACTTTCATGCCGCCTTTTTACATGAAACTTTGCGATATCCCGGGGCTTGGAAACTTTATTTTCAAAAACGTCGCGGGGAAAATGTTGTTGAAGCGGTGCGCGACGGAACTTTTGTATTCGACCGACGACATCGATTATTACGTCAGAAGTTTTGCCGACGCCGCGCAGTATAAAGGTTTTTTGGACTGCACGCTTTCGTCGCTTCGAAAAACAATTCTTAATACGAAATACGCAACAGAAAAATACAAAATCGTCGGGAAAACGAATATCCCCGTGCTTGCGATATGGGGAACGAATGACAAAACCATGCCGTATTACCAAAGCGAAAGGCTGAAAGAAGTTTTGCCGAACGTACGCCTTATAACGTATGAAAATTCGGGACACATTTTCGTTTTTGACGAAGGGCAAAGGACTGCCGACGACGTATTGAAATTTATAAAGGAATAAGGAATTATGAGCAAGAAAATTGTTGTTGCGGGTGCGGGACACGGCGGGGTTATCGCCGCCGCAAAACTTGCAAAAGAAGGGTTCGACGTCACCGTTTACGAAAAGAAAAAACGCGAAAACATCGGTCACGACTGGGAAGACCGCTTTGATTTCCAGACAGTTCTGGACGCCGTCGAAAAGGACGAGATGCCCGACGGCGCGTGGAAATATCGCGGAAACACCGTGTTCGTGAGCCCGTCGAAGCGCACCGAAGTCAAAATCGACTTTGCACCCGACAAACGCCAAAAAGTCATGTGGCGAAAACCGCTTATAAATATAATTATCGATTACGCCGAAAGCAGCGGCGTGAAATTTGCGTTTGAAAACGAAATCATTTCGCCGATAATTAAGGGCAACGCTGTCGTCGGAATTTGCACTGCGAACGGCGAGGTTTCTGCCGATTTTGTCATCGACGCGGCGGGCGTGTTTTCTCCCGTACGCAAAAACCTGCCCGACTCGTTTTCGATTGAAAAAATGCCGAAACGCGGCGACGTGTTTTACGGGTATCGCGCTTATTTCGACAAAGCGAAAGACGTTAATCCCGAATATCCTTTTGAAGTTTATCTTTATCACGAAAGAGAGCAAGGTTTATCCTGGTTTATGACGGGCGACGACTACGTCGACGTGCTTATCGGGCGCATCGACCCGCTGACCGACGAAAAAATCAATGAACAAACCCGCCTTTTCAGAAAAAATCACGACTGGCTTGGTGAAAATATCGTGTCGGGCGGAGTGCGTGGCGTAATTCCCGTCAGACGTTCGCTTTCAAAAATGGTCGCAAACGGATACGCCGCAGTCGGAGACAGTGCGTTTATGACAACGCCGATGAACGGAATGGGAATCGAACTTTCGGTGAAAGCAGGGCTGTTGCTTGCAAAAAATGTAATAAACTCAAACGGCGATTTTTCGGCAAACGCGCTTTGGGAATACAATAAGGAATACCTTAAACTTTACGGCGGCGACGTTGCGAGGAACGAAGGACTTAAAAATTCGTTGCTCAAAATGCCTTCCGACGGCGTCGATTTCCTTTTCGACAATGCGGTTATTCAGTCGTCCGACCTTGCGGGTGCGGGACGTAATATGAATTTCAAGGCTCTTTTTATGAAGTTCGTCAGGGGAATGAAACAGCCGAAATACTTTTTTCAAATAATACACGGTCTGATCAAGGGCGGCAAAACCGCAAGACTTATGAAACACGCTCCGAAAAAGTACGACGAACGCACAATAAATTGCTGGCAAAACAAAATCGAAAAACAGCGCGTCGAAATCCGTTGATACAAATATTATTAAACCACTGCTTTTGCGGTGGTTTTTTGTTTGTAAAAGACCTTTTTCACATAATGAATTAATATTTTTGTCGTAATCAAACCACCGAAAAATCAAATAAAAGGGGCGGTTTGTTTGATTTAGTGCAATAATGCGGTGCTTTGATAAATTTTTTGCGGGAATTATAAATTTTTTTGTATAATTATGTTGACTTTTGCAGTTTAGTTTGATAAACTAAACGTAATTTTTTAATAAAGGAATTGATAGGATTTTGGAAAAATTAACCAAAAAGTACGGACTGCTTACCGCGATTTGTATGGTCGTCGGCATTGTTATCGGTTCGGGCGTGTTCTTTAAGGCAGGGAAGGTTTTATCTTTCACAAACGGAAATATCGGAAAAACTCTGGCAGTCGTTGCAATTGTCGGCGGGATAATGATAATCTGTTCACTTGTATTTGCGACGCTCGCGCAAAAGCACGAAAAGGTCAACGGCATTGTCGACTATGCGGAAGCGACTCTCGGAAAGAGATATGCATACTACGTCGGCTGGTTTATGTCGACGATTTATTATCCGACGCTTACAAGCGTACTCGGCTGGATTTCGGCGTCGTACACTTGCTCGCTTTTCAACATTCCGTCAAGCACGGGCGCACAACTTGCGCTGGCGGGGGCATTTCTTGTTGCTGGGTTTGCGGTGAACTCGCTTTCGCCGAAGCTTGCGGGCAGATTTCAGGTATCGGCAACGTTCATTAAACTTATTCCGCTTGTACTTATGGGCGTAGTCGGGCTAATCGTGGGGCTTGTCAACGGCAAAACCATCGACGCATTCAAGGCGAACATCGTGACGGAAGGTCTTGTCAACGACGGCGGATTTTTTGCGGGCATAGCGGCGTTTGCGTTCGCATACGAGGGCTGGATTGTCGCAACTTCCATAAACGGCGAATTGAAAAACGCAAAAAGGAACCTGCCGATTGCGCTTATCGTGGGCGCGATAATCATCATAGCGGTTTATCTTTTGTATTTCCTTGGACTTACGGGCGCGCTGTCGACCGAAGACATGCTGAAAGTCAACGCAGGGCAGGTAAGCGGATCGCTGCCTCAAAACGCATTCACGGCGTTGTTCAAGAGTCCCGCTTTCGGCACGATTATCATGGTATTTGTCATCATTTCGTGCCTTGGAACGATGAACGGTCTTATGCTTGGTTGCTGCCGCGGATTTTATTCGATTTCCGCGCGTAACGTCGGACCGAAACCCGGTATGTTCGGCGAATTGAGCAAAGAAACGAATATGCCGCAATCGTCGTCGATTCTGGGACTTCTTTTGTGCTTCGTATGGCTTGTGCAGTGGGAATTCTTCTTTATGAATCCGACCGGTAAAATCCCCGCTTTCTGGTGCTGGGAATCCGACGAAGTGTCCATCATAACGCTGTATGCGTTCTATATCCCCATTTTCATCGCAATGATGGTGAAAGGGAAAGACCTTAACGTCGTGAAAAGGTTTATTTTGCCGACACTGGGCGTTGCGTGCTGCTGTTTTATGTGCTTCTGTGCATACGACGGATACAAAGCAAACGGACAAATCTGGTCGTATTTAATCGTATTCTCGATTATAATGTTTGTCGGATTTTTGTTCTCGGAGGATTTCAAAAAGATTGTCGGAAAAATTAAAAAGAAGTGCGGCAAGGCAGAAGTCGTTGGGGACGCCGTCGCTGCTGAAATTACGGAAGGTAGCGTCGATAATTTCGTTTCCGAAAGCGTCGAAACCGAAAACGCGGAAAGTCCCGCAGTCGATGAAAATAAGGCAGACAACGATACGGAAACCACCGCAGAATAAAAACTGCGTTTCAAGGAGCACCGAAAAGGTGCTCTTTTTATTGTCCCTTGGACGGTACATACGATGTCATATAAATATATTGTAAAACGTAAAAGGAGATACGTTTATATGAAACACGTTTACGACAATCAATACGAGTATTTCGGGTTAAGAAAGAAATTTACGGTGCAATATCTCAAAGCGGTTTTCGATGACGAATTTTTGAAAGAACGCTTTTTCAAATGGCTTAAAAACTATAAAGAATTGAACAAAATTTCATTGAAATTCTTCAAGGAAAACGAACGGGAGAAAAGTGATATCGGAAATGAGAATTATTTGACGAAGTTCGTCGATTATATTATCCCGGGGGAATATACCTTGGACAAAGATTATCAGTGTGAACAGAGAGAAATTGCAAATTTCGTTACGTTATATAAAAAGGCAAAAAGAGATTTCAGACTTGTCGTAAAATATGCGTATCATCATCAATATCGAATGAACGATATAGGCGTTTTTGAATCGCTATACACGGTTGACGAAGTGCGGGAAAAAGTTTTCGGATACCTTGAAGACGGGCAGACTTTTGCGATTGCGCTAAAAAATGTATTGAAACCTTATCGCGATTATTTCGATTTCGGCGGGCTCGATTATATTTTAGTTGACTTATTTCGTTGAATAACGCCGCCTAAAATGCTATAATAACCACATAGAGGTTAAACTGTTTTTGAAATGAAAGGGAAGATTATAATAAACGCGTATCTTGACTCGCGGGAATATCTTTACGAGGCGGAAAGGCTTTTTGAGGAGTTTGAAAAACTCGGCGTTGATGTGTCTGTCGTGCGCCTTGACGAATATCCCGCGATAATTTCGGACGGAAAGATTGATATCGGTTTTTCCGCCGACTTTTTCGTGTATCTCGACAAAGACAAATACGTCCTGACAATGCTTGAAAAGTCGGGCGCGAAAGTGTTCAACAACGCGCGCGCAATACAGACCTGCGACGACAAAATGTCAACTTATATCGCGCTGTCGGACAGCGGCGTGCCTATGCCGAAAACGCTCCCCGGGATTTTGTGCTACAACCAAAACGAAAAAATCAAGGAAAAAAACATTGAAAAAATCGAAAAGGAACTTGCGTATCCGCTTATCGTGAAGGAATCGTACGGCTCGCTTGGAAAGCGCGTTTATCTTGTGAAAAACAGGGAAGAACTGCTCATTACGCTTGAAACAGTGAAAACAAAGCCGCATTTGTTGCAGGAATTTGTTGAAGAAAGCTGTGGCAGAGATTTAAGAGTTATTGTCGTCGGGCAAAAGTATGTCGGCGCGATGGAAAGGTTCTCGGACGTCGATTTCAGAAGTAACGTCGGAGCAGGCGGCAAAGGAAGAAAAGCGGACGCGTCGGACGAAATAAAGAATCTTTCCGAAAAAATCGCAAAAATCCTGAACCTTGACTACTGCGGCATCGACTTTTTGTACAAAGACGGCGGTGTTACCGTTTGCGAAGTCAACTCCAACGCATACTTTTTCACATTTGAAAAGGTAACGGGGATAAACGTTGCGAAGAATTTTGCGGAATATATTTTGTCCGTACTGAAATAGAACAAAAATAATCAACAGAAAGAGAATATGCGAAAAACTCGCATATTTTTTTTGTAAAATAAACCAAAAATTATTGTGAAAACCGCATTGAAAACCTTATATAAAGCCTTGACAACGATATGAAAGTTTCGTATAATTAAATTAAGGTCAAAGAAAGTCAAATTTTCAAAAGGCAATTATGAAAATCAGCGACGTCATCGAAAACTTCATAATCGAGGTTATGGGGGACGACAAGTGTGCGGAAATCAGCCGCAACGAACTTGCGTCCTATTTTCAGTGCGCGCCGAGTCAGATAAACTACGTCTTAAAAACCCGTTTCACGACGGAACGCGGTTTCAACGTCGTCGGTCAACGCGGCGGGGGCGGCTTTATCCGCATTGAAAAGTTTGACGCCAAAGCAGACGGATATCTTGAAAGCATTTTGCCGTCGCTTGAAAATCCGACAAGTTACACCCGTTCCAAACAAATCATTTGTCATCTTGTTGACGACGGCGTGATTTCCAAGGATGAGGGCAATTTACTTTCGGCGGCAACCTGCGACAAAGCGCTCACCGCACCGCAGCACGTCGCCGACGTCATCAGAAGCAACATATTGAAAGAAACCATTATACAAATATTAAAGAGGTAATTATGCGAAATTCAGGCGGCCGGATTTGCGACGATTGTCAAATGCGCCCGGCAACGACACTTTCCACAATCGAACTTAACGGAAACGTATACGAAGTTGCGCTTTGCGACGAATGTTTCCGAAAACGCAACGCGGCGAGCGCGCCCGTGTATCAGGCTTTTATGCAGCAGGAGCGGGAGTGCCCGATATGTCATACCCGACTTTCCGAGGCGGAAAACAGTCAATATCTCGGTTGCAGCGAGTGTTACAACGTGTTCCGCAGCGAAGTCCTTAACAACATTTACGACTTGCACAGGACAAGAAAACATATCGGAAAACGCAAAAAAACGCCGCGCCGCAATAAGACGGTGGGGCTGTCCGACGTCGAAAACATGCGCGAGCAATACCATCTTGCGAAAGACGAAGGTCGCTTTGAAGACGCGGAAGAAATACTTGACTTTTTAAGAGGTGCCGACGATGACAAACGATAATACAAAAAACGTTGTGGTGTCGTCAAGGGTACGCCTTGCAAGAAACGCAGCGAAAATTCCTTTCCCGCAAAAGGGAATCACCGTGGAAGAAGTCGCGTATCTTGTGAAGTGCGCTGACAAAGCCGCCGATTTCGAGCATCAACTTGTGTTTATGTCCGACCTTCGCGACGTTGACAGACAAGCCCTTGTCGAAAGGCATCTGATAAGTCCCGACCTTGCGAAAAAGGATCTGGGTGCGCTGCTTATTTCGGACGACGACAGTATTGCAGTTATGATCAACGAAGAAGACCATATTCGCGCGCAGTGCATCAAAAACGGGTTCCGTTTGCAGGAATGTTACAATGCAATCGACCGATACGACGACAATTTAAGCAAGGTTATGGACGTTGCGTACGACAGCGAATTCGGCTATCTTACGGCGTGTCTTACGAACGTCGGCACGGGAATGAGAGCGTCGGTTATGGTGTTTTTGCCGGCGATGACTTTCACGAATATGATTGAAAATTTCCTGCTTATTGCAAAGGAAAACGGACTCACTTTCCGCGGCGTGTACGGTGAAAGAAGCAACCCCGTCGGATGCATGTATCAGCTTTCAAACGCACGCCCCATAGGTCTTACCGAAAGCCAGATAATCGAAAACGTTTCGGGCGTCGTCAGTGAAATGTGCGCGTCCGAGCAAGGTTTAAGACGCCAGCTTTTGTCAACGAGAAAAGACGAGCTCACCGACAAAGCGTACAGGGCGTACGGCATTCTGAAAAACGCAAGAATGTTGTCGTCGGGCGAGTTTATGGAACTTGTCGCATATTTGAAACTTGGCATGGCAATGGACGTAATCGAGTTTAACGACGTCAAAACGCTTGATAAACTTATTATTGACGCACAACCTGCAAATCTTGTAAAGATTGCGAAGTCATACAGTCTTAATGCGGATCAGCGCGATCTGGTGCGCGCCGCGCTTGTAAGACACACCCTTGAAAATTTGAAATAATCGGAGGCAACTATGATACAGGACAGTAAAAACGTACAAAAAATCAAACAGGAAGCGTACAACGTCGCAACGCAGACGGGCGGCGAAATCGGCAGCGAACACTTGCTTGCGGGTATCGTCGTTATCGACGGCTCGATTGCAAACAATTTGTTGAAATTGCACGGCGTTACTCTTTCAAAAATTCAGAATTGCTTCCATGCGGTGAGTTTGAAAACCGAGCCATATTATTCGGTCAGGACAAAGCGAATTTTGTCGAACGCGCAGGTTTTTGCCGCCGAATGCGGGGAAGACGTCGTCGGCAGCGAGCATTTGCTTGCCGCAATCATTTGCGAATCCGACAGTATCGCTTATACGATTCTCACAAACTCCGCGGATAACTTCGGCGCGCTTCAAAACGACGTCGCAAACGTTCTGGACGAGGAGAAAAACAGAAACTTTTCAAAAATGGAAAGAAACGCCGCTGATTCCGGCGACGAAAAATTGAAGGACGCGCTGGATAACGTCAATAAACGAATCAGAGGTTTCGGCGTCGAGGACGATAAATCTTCCCGTTTCAAAAGTACCGACCAGAAATCGCAGGGCGGCGCGCTGAAAGAACTGGAAGGCTTCGGAATCGACCTTACGCAAAAAGCGAAAGAAAACAAGCTCGATCCCGTCATCGGCAGAGATAAGGAAATCGAAAGGATAATCCAGATTCTTTGCAGAAGGACGAAAAACAATCCCGTACTTATCGGCGAGCCGGGCGTCGGAAAATCGGCGGTGTCCGAAGGGCTAGCGCTGCAAATCGTCAACGATCAGGTGCCCGACGCGTTGAAAGGAAAAAAAGTATTCTCCCTCGATATGGCAAGTATCGTTGCCGGCACGAAATATCGCGGCGAATTTGAGGAAAGATTCAAGGCGGCGCTCGACACAGTGAAAAAGGCGGGCGACGTGATACTGTTCATCGACGAAATCCACACAATCGTAAACGCGGGCGGCGCGGAAGGCGCGGTTGACGCCGCAAACATCTTAAAACCCATGCTCGCAAGGGGCGAAATCCAGACGATCGGCGCGACGACTATCGACGAATATCGGAAATATATTGAAAAGGACGCCGCACTCGAAAGGCGTTTTCAGCCCATTGTCGTGGATCAGCCGTCGGTTGACGACACGATTCTTATTCTGAAAGGTCTTCGCGACAAGTACGAGGCGCACCATAAGGTCGAAATCACCGACGAGGCAATCGAAGCGGCGGCAAATCTTTCGGACAGATACATTACCGACAGGTTCCTGCCCGACAAAGCAATCGACCTTGTGGACGAGGCGGCAAGCAGAAAAAGAATTTTTGCGTTCTCTCTCCCCGACGACATCAAAAAGGCGGAAGAAAAACTTGCAAGCCTTAATTACGACATAAAAGAAGCGTCGCATAACGAGCAGTTTGAAAAAGCCGAAAAACTGAAAGTCGAAAGGGACAAACTCAAAAAAATCGTCGATGAAGGTCGCGAAAACTACGACAAGGAAAAAGCCAATGCGAAACTTTCCATCGGCGAAGAAGATATTGCAGAAATCGTTGCGGACTGGACAGGTATCCCCGTGTCGAAACTCACCGAGGCGGAAAGCAAGCGGCTTTTGAACCTCGAAGACACGTTGCATAAGCGCGTCATCGGTCAAGGCGAGGCGGTGTCTGCGGTCGCAAGGGCGATAAAGCGCGCAAGGGCAGGCATTGCCGATCCGAAACGTCCCATCGGAAGTTTCATATTCTTAGGTCCTACGGGCGTCGGAAAAACCGAACTTTCAAAGGCGCTTGCGGAAGCGATGTTCGGCGACGAAAACCTTATGATCCGCGTGGATATGAGCGAATATATGGACAAGTCGAACGTGTCGAAACTCATCGGCAGCGCGCCCGGGTTCGTCGGATTTGACGAGGGCGGACAACTCACCGAAAAAGTAAGGCGCAAACCATATTCGGTCGTGCTCTTTGACGAAATCGAAAAGGCGCACCCCGACGTTTTCAATATGCTTTTGCAGATTCTCGAAGACGGCAGACTCACCGACAGCCACGGAAGAACGGTAAGTTTCAAAAACACGATAATAATCATGACAAGCAACGTCGGCGCAAGCGAACTTAACAGAACGCAAAAACTCGGTTTCGGCAGCGAAGACGACTACGACGACGTGCGCGACAGACAAATCAACGCCTTGAAGCAAGTGATGAAGCCCGAATTTATAAACCGTATCGACGAAATCGTGGTGTTCACTCCGCTTGAAAAGCCCGACGTCGAAAAGATTGCCGACATTATGCTGAAAAACCTTGAAAAACGCCTTGAAGACCACGGCATTACCCTTGAAATTTCGGACGAGGCGAAAGCACACCTTGTGGACAAAGGATACGACAAGGAATACGGCGCAAGACCGATGAGAAGAACAATTCAGCGTCAGGTTGAGGACAAACTTTCCGAAGAAATCCTGAAAGGAAACATTTCGGACAACGGAAAGGTCAAAATTACTCTTGTTGACGGACAGCTTGATTTTTCGGAAGAATAAAAGGAAAAACAAAGGAAATCCACCGGGGAAAACCCGGTGGATTTGCATTTTTGTCAATTTATCGCCGCGGCATAAGCCGCTTTCTTAATAAATGCACTCGATAACGCCCACGTCGCCTTTATGACGTTTGTAAACCACGTTTACCTTGCCCGTTTCGGGGTTGAGATACAGGAAAAAGTCGTGGTCGAGAAGGGTAAGCTGATCGATAGCGGCGTCGACGGTCAGCGGTTTCAGCTCAAACTCTTTCGTGCGGACGGGTTTAAGTTCTGGAAGGTCGGGAACGTCGGCAAAATCGTCTGAAATCGCGCCGTTGTCGTGCGACTTATAACTTTTTTCGATCTTCGTGCGGACCTTACGCATTTGTCTTTCAAGCATCGGAATGACGACGTCCACGTTGTCGTAGATATTTTCGGAAGTTTCTTCCGCGCGGATCATTCTGTCGCCGAAATAGATTGTTGCTTCAAGGGTGTAGCGTTCGCGATTTTTCTCCTGAGTGCAGACAAATTTTGCGACCGCGCCGTCCTTTTCGATGTAACTGGACAATTTGGATTCGGTTTCTTTCTTGTCGAAATACTTATTGAGTTTTTCAAACTTTCTTTCGATGACCGATTTCAATCTGTCGGGTACGTTGTAGTTTCGTCCTATAATTTCAATACGCATAAATCAATGCCTCCTTATCTTGGACTGATTAAATTATAGCATTAAATAGGGCGCAATTCAATACCCTTTTCAAAAAAATAAACCGAAAATTTTATAAAATATTGGCGGAAGAATTTGCAAAACTTCGACATTTGAGAAAATTTCGGGCGTATCGACACGTTTTTAATTGTAATAATTTTATATTTATAATATAATATGCTTTATGGAAATAGGAATCAGCACGGCGACGTACTTTGCGAAGTTGCCGACGGAAGACACTTTTGAATACATAAAAGAAGCAGGCGCAAATATTTGCGAGGTGTTTATGGACACTTTTTCGGAATATACGCCGGAATTCGGCAGGCTTTTCAAGGAAAACTCCGAAAAGTACGGCGTGAAAGTTTATTCCGTCCACGCAAGTAACCTGAATTACGAGCCGAATCTCAACAACCCGACGAAGCGCGCCCGCGACGACTCGGAAGTGTTTTATCGTCAGGTGCTTGCAAACGGACGTCTGCTTAACGCAAAGTCGTACACCTATCACGGCGGCACAAGGCTCAAAAGACGTCAATATACGTTCGATTTTGAAAAACTCGGGAAAAGAATCGAGGAACTGTGCGGCATTGCGAAAGAATACGGCATAGATATGTCGTACGAAACGGTGCACTGGGCGTATTTCAGTTATCCGGAGTTTTTTGAAAACCTTGAAAAATTCAGCCCGAGCGTGAAATGTACGCTCGACATAAAACAGGTCATGCAGGCGGGGCTTAATTATCGCGATTTTATTCCCGCGATGGAAGGGCGAATCAACAACGTGCATCTTACCGACTACGACGAAAACGGAAATATTTTGCGTCCCGGGAAAGGCATCGTCGATTATTACGACCTTTTCTCGCGCCTGAAAGGCATCGGATACGACGGTCCCATGATGATCGAACTTTATTCCGGCAACTACGACAAATACTCCGACGTGAAAGATTGCGTCGATTATCTTAACGATATTTTGGGGAAAGTTAAATAAAATCGAGAGGCTTTTTTAATGAAGTACAACAAGATTGAAAACAAACTTAAATTTGATTACAACAATATGATGGCGTCTTATATCGGCGAAAACGGCTTCACTGAAAAGGATCTTGCCGAAATGAACGCGCCCGCAAAAGCCGCGTTCAACTTCGTTTCCGAAAACCGCGGAAAAGGCTGGATGGGCTGGACGGAACTTCCTTACAACCAGAAAGAAATCGTCGAAGATATTCTTAAAACCGCAAAAGACGTCAGGAAAAATTTTGACAATTTTGTCGTTCTGGGTATCGGCGGCAGCGCGCTCGGTCCCATCGCCGTGTATCAGGCATTGTGCCATCTGCACCACAACGAATTGCCGAAAAAGGTCAGAAAATCGCCGAAATTTTACGTTGAAGACAACGTCGATCCCGAACGTATGAATGCGTTGTTCGATATTATCGACCCCGCAAAAACCATGTTCAACGTCATCACGAAATCGGGCGCGACCTCCGAAACGATGAGTCAATACCTTATCGTCACCGACATTCTGAAAGAAAAACTCGGCGAAAACTACAAAAATAATATCATTGCAACCACGTCCGAAAACTCGGGCAATCTTATCAAAATCGCAAAAGCGGAAGGATTTAAAACCTTTTATATTCCCGACGGCGTCGGCGGAAGATTTTCGGAACTTTGTCCCGTCGGTCTGCTTCCCGCGGCGGTGCTCGGCATCGATATCAAGGGCTTGCTTTCGGGCGCGGAATTTATGGATAAAACCTGCAATAAATCCGCCGCTTCCAAAAACCCCGCTCTTATGGCTGCGGTCTTGCAGAATATCGCAATGAAAAAAGGCTGCAATATCTCGGTTATGATGCCGTACGCCGACAGCCTGAAATATATGGCGGACTGGTATTGCCAACTGTGGGGCGAAAGCCTGGGGAAAGCGAAAGACCTTGACGGCAACACGGTAAACGCAGGGCAGACACCCGTCAAATCTTTGGGCGTTACCGACCAGCATTCGCAAGTCCAACTTTACACCGAAGGTCCGTTTGACAAGGTCGTTACGTTTATTGCCGTCGAAGCGTTCAGAAGCGAACTGCTTATCCCCGACGGCGCGGAAGAATATCCTAACGTCAATTTCCTGTGCGGCGCGACGCTTGGGAAACTTCTGAATACCGAACGCGAGGCAACCGAATACGCGCTTATGAAATCGGGAAGACTCAATAATACGATTATCCTGCCCGAAGTCAACGCGTTTACAATCGGACAACTTTTGTATTTTTATCAACTCCAAACGGCTTACGAAGGCGTGCTTCTGAACATCGATACCTACAACCAGCCCGGCGTCGAAGAAGGCAAAAACGCGACGTACGCAATGTTTGACAGAAAAGGCTACGAAGCGAAAAAGGCGGAACTCGAATCACGTCCGCAAAAATCCGAAAAGTACATAATCTGACTATGAGCAACTTTTACGCATTGATAAACCGAATGAAATATATCAGACGCTGGTGTCTGATGCGTGCGAATTACGACGAAAACCTGTTTGAACACTCGTTTCAGGTGGCTGTCATCGCGCACGCTCTCGCGCTTATCAAAAACAAAAAGTTCGGCGGGAACGTAGACGCCGATTTCGTTGCGACCGCCGCGCTCTTTCACGACAGTTCCGAGGTCATAACAGGCGATATGCCGACGCCCGTGAAATACAACAATCCCGCGCTAAAATCCGCATATAAGGATCTGGAAAAAACGGCGGACGAAAAACTTTTGTCGATGCTCCCCGATTTTTTGAGGGAAGAGTACGAAAAGTATTTCAAAGTCGATATTTCAAGCGACGAAGGCAGGCTCATAAAAGCCGCCGACAAAATCTCGGCGTATATTAAGTGCGTTGAAGAAACCTTGTCCGGAAACGGTGAGTTCGCAATCGCGGAAAAAACCACGCTGAACGCAATCGACGTTGACCTTCCCGAGGTAAAGTATTTTATGGATAACTGCCTTGAAGGTTTCTTTAAGCCGCTTGACGTGCTTTGAGAAAAGAATAACGGCTCGGTAAAAAGAGCCGTTTTTTATTGTAAGTTTTTATTAAATAACAAAATTAAGACGGCGCGCAATTTGCGTGCCGTCTTTGTCTTTTGTAAAAAATATTGTTAAATTATGCCGACAATCATAAGTGCGGCGACAACGACAAGGGCAATACCGCCGACAAGACAAATGCTGCCGATGACTTTGCCTGCGACGCCCGACGATTTGACGGGAACGACGATGTCTTCTTCCTCGGCTTCTTCTTTCTTCTTCTTTTTGTCTTTCTTGTGTTTTTCTTTTGCGGGTTTTTCCACCGCGGGTTCAACAGCCGTTGCTTCTTCCGCGGGAGCGGGCTCGGATGCGAACGATTCGGGTTCGGTCTCCTGCGCGTAACTCATATCCACAGCCGTGTCGTATTGAACGGGAGCAGCCTCGAATGCGGGAGCGTCGTAATCTCTTTCGACAACGACAGCCGCCTCGCCGTCGTCAAGGGAAGCATTGGAAACGACTTCGCCTGCGGGCGCATTGTAAGGAGTTGCCGGAGTTTTGATCGTGGCAAGTTCCGCCGGGGTAAGTTTGCCGGCTTCCTCGTCAACGATGACTTTTGCTTTCATAAGCCAGTCGTCAACCTCGTTAAAAGCGACGCTTCTGGAATAACCCTGATCGCGGATTTGCAAAAATTTACTGTTCGCCTTTGACTTAATGCGGTTAATCATAGTAACCATTTTGTCGGTTTTGGGAACGTCGATAAATATCTCGTCAATATGAGCCTCTAATTTAGAATCCATAAAACTCCTCCCTGCTACTTCAATTCACTATACTATATAATAATATATATGCCAAAAATATTCAAGCATTTTTATGCGAAAAATTTTTCAAAACCGCAAAAATGATTGAAAATCGACGATTAAAGGGCGAAAAAACGCCGTTTAAGGGTTATTCGTTATCGTCCGGGGTGTTAAGCCGCCTGAAAGTTTTGTTGCGTTTTTCAAGTTCGGACTGTATGACGTCGTTGTGTTTTTCGTCGACGTTCACGGCGATAATAAGGAAGTCCTTTTTCTTGTCCCGGTCGACGTATTGAAGATAAAGTTTATGCGTTATTTTTTCTTCCGCGCCGGCAAGAATATTTTCATAAGGGATAACGTGCGGAACGAAGCCGTAAATCACCGTAAACCCGTTTTCGGAAAAATAATATTTTGAGTTGAAAAGTATCAGCATGCAGCACGTCAAAAGCAGCGCGGCGGCAACGATTGATATCGACGTAATTACAGTGTTTCCTTGCATAAAACCGCCTTTACCTGCCAAAATGAGCGCGTCAAGTACGATTGACGTAATTGAAATGCATATTACTGCGGTAATCAAAACATACACCGCGGTTGAAAATTTCATCTTGAATTTCATAAAATCACCTGAAATAATATTACCACATAAGAAATATTTTTTCAACGATTTCATCACAGCGCGCTTCTTTTATTTGTCAAAACGTTTTGAAATTCGCGCGGTATATTGTATAATAAAATAGATTTTAATTATTTCGCGCGCGCTTTTTACGTACGGCGTACCGCGAAACACCACTTAGCGTTAAGGAGAACTACATTGATTGATGTAAAAAGAGCCGGCGCATATTATTGCGACGGAAAATTCAAAAGCCTGGGGGAAATCCGCAGCGTTTTCACCGATAAGGAAATTTCGGAAGCGTTCAAGGGCACTATGGCGTATTCGGTACTGTCGGCGCACTCGGCGTACGGTGCGTACCGCGGCGATAATCTGAACATAAGATTTGACGCAATCGCGTCGCACGACATCACGTACGTCGGCATTATTCAGAGTGCGAAAGCAAGCGGGCTGAAAAGGTTTCCGCTCCCTTACGTTCTGACGAACTGTCATAACTCGCTTTGCGCGGTCGGCGGCACGATAAACGAGGATGACCACGTTTTCGGATTGTCCGCGGCGAAAAAGTACGGCGGCGTATACGTCCCGGCTAACGTTGCGGTAATACACTCGTTCATGCGTGAAAAATTTGCAGGTTGCGGAAAGATGATATTGGGCAGCGACAGTCATACCCGTTACGGCGCGTTCGGCACGATGGCGATCGGCGAAGGAGGTCCCGAACTTGTGAAGCAACTTCTCGGCCGCACTTACGACATCAAGTATCCCGAAGTCGTCGCGGTGGAACTGAAAGGGAACGTCCGTCACGGCGTAGGTCCTCAGGACGTCGCGCTTGCCATAATCGGCGCGGTGTTCAAGGGCGGCATCGTCAAAAACAAGGTACTGGAATTCGTCGGCGACGGCATAAAAAACCTCGATATGGAATTCAGAAACGGCATCGACGTCATGACGACCGAAACCACGTGCCTTTCAAGCATCTGGATTACCGACGAAAAAACGCAGGCATACCTTAAAATGTACGGGCGCGAAAACGACTTCACCGAAATGCACCCCGGGAAACTCGCTTATTACGACGACGCGATTACCGTGGATTTGTCGAAGGTCGAGCCTATGATCGCGTTGCCTTTCCACCCGAGCAACGTTTATAAACTCAAAGACGTCATCGAAAATCCTTACGACATTCTTAAAAAGGTCGAAAACGACTGCAAGGCGGAACTTAACAACGATAAACTTTCTTTCTCGCTCACCGACAAAATCGTTGACGGAAAGGTCAGGGTATCGCAGGGCGTCATCGCGGGTTGCGCGGGCGGCACTTACGACAATATCGCGCTTGCCGCAAACGTATTAAAAGGTGCGTCCACCGGAAACGGCGCGTTTTCGCTGAACGTGTACCCGGGAAGTATGCCCGTATATCTCGATCTTATGAAAAAGGGCAGCCTTTCGACGCTTGTCGAGGCGGGCGCGGTCATCAAACCCTGTTTTTGCGGTCCTTGCTTCGGCGCGGGCGACACCCCGTCCAACAACGGATTGTCGATACGCCACACGACCAGAAACTTTGAAAACCGCGAAGGAAGTAAGCCGTCGGGGCTTCAAATCGCCTCGGTCGCGCTTATGGACGCAAGAAGTATCGCCGCAACCGCAAGGAACGGCGGCGTGCTGACGTCGGCAATGGACGTCGATTACGACGACGAAATCAAACCGTACGAATACGACGACGAGATTTACGAAAAGAGAGTTTACAACGGTTGGCGCAATCCGTTGCCCGAGGAACAGTTGCAATACGGTCCGAATATCAGGGACTGGCCACAAATCGACGCGCTTCCCGACAACCTTATTTTGCGAGTCGCCGCGGCAATCGACGACGCCGTGACCACCACGGACGAACTTATTCCGTCGGGCGAAACGTCAAGTTACCGCTCGAACCCGTTGAAACTTGCGGAGTTTACTTTGTCCAGAAAATGTCCCGATTACGTACAACGGGCAAAGAAAATAAAGGCGGAAGCGAACGAAGTAAAACACGGCGTCCTTCCCGAAGAAGTGAAATTCGCCCTTGAAAAAACCGGGCTCAAACTCATGGGCAGCGTCGGAATGGGCAGCGTAGTATGCGCGGTAAAACCCGGCGACGGCAGCGCGAGAGAGCAGGCGGCGTCCTGCCAGCGCGTACTCGGTGCAAGCGCGAACATCGCGCGCGAATACGCGACGAAACGTTACAGAAGCAACCTTATCAACTGGGGTATGTTGCCCCTTATTTCAAAGGACAGATTTGAAGTGAACGACGTGATAATAATGCCCGACGTCAAAACAAGGCTTATCGCGCAGAATTCGTTTTCCGCATACCTTGTGAGAAACGGCGCAGTTAAGCGCATCACCCTCGATATGGATACGATAACCCTTACGGAAAGAGATATCATTCTTGCGGGTTCGTTGATAAATTACTACGCCGAAAGCGCGAAAAAGGAGGACTAATATGCTTGATTTCGACGAAGAAAGCAAAAGGACCGAAAGCGAAGAAGTCGCCGCAAACGGGAAAGCCCCCGATAAAATCGACGACGAGTACGACTATGAGGCAAAATACGAAAAAACCTATGCAAAGTATGATTTTAAGGGCAGCGACAGGTTCGACAAAACCGGCGAATACCACACCGATAAAAGTTACGCCGCGCAGTCGACAAACGTCGAACAGGTGAAAAAAGCACCGCGCGTAACGGCGTGGACGACGTTTTTCAAGTCGATTCCTTATCCCTTAATTTGCATCGTGATTTATCTTGCGCTCGGTTTCGCGCTGAACGCATGGCACCCCGCATGGGTAATATTCCTGACAATCCCCGCGTACTATTCGTTCATCGAAAACTACATTACGACGGGCGAAGTCCGCTTCCCGATTTTCACAATCGTTTTGATTGCGTATCTTCTGATGGGATTTTTGGGCAAACTCTGGCATCCCGGCTGGATCGTGTTTTTTGCGTGGCCGCTTTACTTCATTTTCGACAACTTAATGCGAATCAAGCACACAAGGCTTATCGTTTATACCTTGTTTTGCATCGCGATTTACGTTGTCATCGGCGCGACGCTTAAAATCTGGCACCCGACCTGGCTAATTTTCCTGACAATTCCGATTTTTGAAAGTCTTTACAACTCAACCGTAAAACTTATCAAAACCAGAAAAGCCGAAAGGGAAGAAAAGAAAGAAAAAAAAGAAGAAAGTAAAAACGACAAATAATGACGGACAGAAACGCAAAACTTCTTAATACGCTGAAAAAGGATTATCCCGACGCAAAGTGCGAGTTGAATTTCGACACGCCGTTCCAACTGCTTGTCGCGGTCGTGCTGTCGGCGCAGTGTACGGATAAGCGCGTGAATATCGTCACGAGCGAACTGTTCAAAGCCGCAAAAACGCCGTCGGATTTTCAAAAAATGCCGCTCGAAACCTTGGAAAAACTCATATATTCCACGGGATTTTATCATAATAAGGCGGTCGCGATAAAGTCGCTTTCGGATGATATTGTCGAAAGGTTCGGCGGAAAAATGCCCGAAAACTTTGACGATCTCAAAAGCCTTCGCGGAGTCGGAAACAAAACGGCAAGCGTCGTTACCTGCGTCGCTTTGGGCGGCAACGCTTTGCCCGTCGATACCCACGTTTTCAGGCTCGCGCACAGGCTCGGGCTGTCGGACGGAAAAACTCCCGACGCCGTGATGAACGATCTGAAAGCGGAGTTTCCCGAAAACTGCTGGTACGACTTGCATCACACGCTCATTTTTCACGGCAGATATACCTGCAAAAGTCAGCGTCCGTCGTGCGACAAATGCAACCTTCAAGAGTTTTGCAATTATTATAATGAAAACGTACGAAATAATAAGTAAGAAACAATTTTCCGAAAAAGTCAACGAATACGTCGTATACGCTCCCGACGTCGCACACCGCGCGCGTGCCGGGCAGTTTATCATACTTCGCGCAACAGAAGACGGCGAAAGAGTGCCGTTCACCGTTTGCGATTACGACCGTGAAAAGGGCACGATTACCATTCTTGTCCAGACGGTCGGGTATTCCACGATGATTTTGGAAAAACTCTCGGTCGGCGACTCGATTTGCGACTTCGTAGGTCCGCTCGGAAAACCCACCGATTTAAGCGGTTTCGACAAAATACTGCTTGTCGGCGGAGGCATAGGTTCGGCGGTAATTTATCCGCAGGCAAAACAACTTATGCTTGAAAACAAAGCGGCGGACGTTATCGTCGGCGCAAGAAACGAAAGCCTTGTCATTTACGAAAACGACTTCAAAAAATTTTCAAACGAATTTTTCGTCATGACCGACGACGGAAGCGCGGGCGAAAAAGGCTTTGTGACCGACAAAATCAAAAACCTTCTGGACGAAGGACGAAAATACGATTGTATCTTTGCCGTGGGACCGCTCCCGATGATGAAAGCGGTGTGCGCGCTCACTAAAAATTACGGCGTAAAAACAATCGTCAGCATGAATACGATTATGGTCGACGGCACGGGTATGTGCGGCAGTTGCAGGCTTACCGTCGACGGAAAAGTAAAATACGCTTGCGTGGACGGGCCTGAATTCGACGGACATCTTGTCGATTTCGACGAGGCGATAAACCGCTCCAAATTTTACAAGGAACAGGAAAAAGAACACGTTTGCAGGCTTACGGGAGAGATTAGATAATGGCGGATTTTTTAAGACACGATATTGAAAATCAGCCGCCCGAAGTAAGACGGCACAACTTTGAAGAAGTGTCGCTGGGGTTCTCGGACGACGTCGCGAAAAAGGAGGCGGAAAGGTGTTTGAACTGCAAAAACGCACCTTGCAGAAGCGGCTGTCCCGTCGGCGTGAATATCCCGAAATTTATCGGTTTTATTAAGTGCGGCGACATGGAAAACGCCGTGAAAAGTCTGAAAAGCGACAACAGTCTGCCGTCGGTTTGCGGCAGAGTCTGCCCGCAGGAAAAGCAGTGCGAGCTTCATTGCGTACGCCGCGAAAAAGCGGGCGGCAGCGTGTCGGTCGGCGGGCTTGAAAGATACGTCGGCGACTTTGCGATAAAACAAGGAAAAGCCCTTAAAACTTCGGACAAAATCGGCAAAAATGTCGCAGTTATCGGCAGCGGTCCGTCAGGACTTTCATGCGCCGCGGATCTTATCCGGAACGGCTTTGACGTCACCGTTTACGAGGCGTTTCATAAGGCGGGCGGCGTACTGATTTACGGCATACCCGAGTTCAGATTGCCTAAAGACATCGTGAAAAACGAAATCGAAAAACTTGAAAACGCCGGCGTTAAGTTTAAGTTGAATACCGTCATCGGAAAGACGTTTACGCTGAACGAACTTGAAAAAGAATACGACGCGGTGTTCATCGGAACGGGCGCGGGATTGCCTTCGTTTTTGAATATAAAAGGAGAAAATCTTATCGGCGTTTACAGCGCAAACGAGTATTTAACAAGGGTTAATCTGATGAAAGCGTACGATAAAGACGCCGTTACGCCGATACAACGCGGAAAGAACGTTGTTGTCGTGGGTGCCGGAAACGTCGCTATGGACGCCGCGCGAACGGCACTTCGCATGGGTGCGGACAGCGTGAAACTCGTTTACCGCAGAAGCCGCGCGGAAATGCCTGCGCGCCACGCCGAAATCGACCACGCGGAAGAAGAAGGCGTTGAGTTTTGCCTTCTTACAAACCCCGTCGAGATTTTGGGCGCGGACGGAAAAGTTACCGGCATGCGCTGTGTGAAAATGGCTCTCGGGGAGCCGGACGCGTCGGGAAGGCGCAGTCCGAAACCCGTCCCGGGGAGCGAGTTTGACGTTCCTTGCGACGAAGTCATCGTCGCTCTCGGCACAAATCCGAACCCCATTCTGAAAGACGGCGCGACAGGGCTTGAATTCAACGAAAAAGGCACGATTAAAATCAATCCCGAAACGGGCGAAACGTCTGTCGAAAACGTCTATGCCGGCGGCGACGCGGTAACGGGCGCGGCAACCGTAATTCTTGCGATGGGCGCGGGACGTCTTGCCGCAAAATCCATAATCGAGAAACTGAAAGGATAATTCCGAAATGCAAAAAAATATTATACTCGACTTCGACGGCACGCTTATCGACACCGAAAGGGTTATGATGCGCTCCGTCATGGAATACGCCGAAATGAACGGCGTCCCGAACGACGAAGAATTTATGCTAAAATTCGTCGGCGTCAGTCCGCAGTATATCGCGGGGCTTCTGAAAGACCGCTTCGGTGCGTATTTCGACGCGGTCGGGTTCATAAACGGCGCGGTCGATTACTTCAACAAAACGCTTGTTACGCGCCCGACGCCTCTTATGGACGGCGCAAAAGAATTACTGGAATTTTTGAAAAACGACGGCTGATATATGGGGCTTGCGACCTCGACTTATCGCAAAATCGTGGATTTTGAACTGAAATTTCACGACATTGCGAAATTTTTTGACGTCGTGGTTTGCGGAAACGAGGTTGAGCATACGAAGCCTTTGCCTGAAATTTATCTCAAAACGGCAGGGCTTATGGGCGTGCTTCCGAAAAACTGTTTCGCACTTGAAGACAGCACGGTCGGCATAGAGTCCGCACTTTCGGCGGGTATGAAAACGGTCGCGATTCCCGATTTGCACAAAATCAGCGACGAAAACCGCGAAAAATGCTTTGCGGTGGTCAAGGACAGATACGACGCAATCAGGTTGTTCGGGTCGCTTGACGAAATGGAATAAATTTAGTAAATTATTTAATCATTATAAATAATAAAAAATAATAAAGCCGCAAAAAAGGCGGCATCGGACAAATTATGCTTGATTACGTAACGATATTTTGTAAAGCCGGTAACGGCGGCGACGGGATTGTGTCGTTCCATCGTGAAAAGTTCGTCCAGCAGGGCGGGCCCGACGGCGGCGACGGCGGCAACGGCGGCAACGTCGTGTTTCGCGTCGACGACAACCTGAACACCCTTATCGACTTCAAATTCAAAAAACATTTCCGCGCGGAAAACGGCGAAAACGGACAAGGCAGAAACTGCTTTGGAAAAAGCGGCGAAGACCTTATCATAAACGTACCTTTGGGCACGGTCATTAAGGATAAGGAAAGCGGCGTCGTCGTTGCGGATATGAACAAAAAAGGATATGAAAAAGTGTTGCTGAAAGGCGGCAGGGGCGGCAAAGGCAACGCTCGCTTCGCAACGCCGACAAGGCGCACGCCGAATTTCGCGCAACAAGGCACGAAAACCACGGAACACGCGCTTATTCTGGAACTGAAAACCATTGCGGACGTCGGTTTAATCGGTTTTCCCAACGTCGGAAAATCCACGCTTTTGTCGGTGATGACGTCGGCAAGACCGAAAATCGCGAATTATCATTTCACGACTCTTGCGCCCAATCTCGGCGTGCTGAAAGTTTACGACGAAAGCATTGTCATCGCGGATATCCCGGGGCTTATCGAGGGAGCAAGCGAAGGCGCGGGGCTCGGACACGATTTTTTAAGGCATATCGAAAGGGTGCGGCTTCTCGTGCATATCGTCGATATTTCGGGCTCGGAAGGGCGCGATCCGTACGACGATTATGTCAAAATCAACAGGGAACTTGACGGATACAGCGCAAAACTTGCCGGGCTTACGCAAATAATCTGTGTCAATAAAACTGACCTTTTGACAGCGGAAGAACTTGACAAAGCGGTGAAAAGGTTCCAGAAAAAAGTCGGCAAAAAAGTCATTGAAATTTCCGCCTATACCCATAAGGGTATAGATACGTTGATAAAAGCCATTATCGACGGGCTGAAAACCGCCGAAAAGCCCGAGGATATTTACGTCGACGAAGACTTCGAGTTTGAAAAATCCGACAACTCGTCCTTTGAAATCGAAAAAGAAGACGACCATACTTTTCTGGTTTACGGCGGGCTTATCGACACCCTGCAAAAAAATGTTACCATGTCGGACGACGACAGTTTCCGATATTTTCAGAAAACCCTGCAAAACCGCGGCGTAATCGACGCGCTCAGAGAAAAAGGCGCAAAAGACGGCGACACTATCGTCGTCGGCGATATCGAATTTGAATTTGTGGAATAAAAGAGGTAATATATGATTTCAACGAAAGACAGAGCAAAACTTAAAGGATTGTCGCAAAAACTCGAACCCGTTTTCCAGATCGGCAAAAACGGCGTTACCGAAACCGTTGTCGAACAAGTATCCATCGCGCTTGACTCGCACGAACTTGTGAAACTCAACGTTCTGAAAAACTGCGACTTTACCGCAAAAGAAATTATCAACGATCTGGCGGCGCGACTTAACGCCGATCCGGTGCTTGCGATCGGCAACAAAATCGTGCTGTATCGTATGAGCGACAAAAAGGGCGTGCAGCACGTTTTATGAAAACGGATAAAAAATCCCGAAATATGCCAACAGATAATAATACGAACTTAGGTTTTCCGCCGTGTTTTTGACTAATACTGCGTTACGCTCACGGCTTATACGGTAAAGTATTAAGCCGCTCGCGTGCCTTGTCTTATTCTAAAAACACGACGGAAAACTTGTTCACAACCGAAAACGCCGAGATTTCAGATGATTTTTGAAAAAGGCGAACGCAGTTGTACTTTTTGGTACTGCAAGCGAGCATTTTTCATAAAAGCGCGAAAATATCGGCGTTTTGGCAATGTTCGCATTATTATCTGTTGGCATAACGACTTGTGAAAACGAGTCGTTTTTTATGTTTTCAACATAAATTTGATTTTTTGCTTGAAATAAGACGGCGCGTATGTTAAAATTTTGTAGAAATGAATCAAGGCTTGAATTTTTGGGAATTTTAATGAAATATTACAACAAAGAAATCGAAACGATGAGCCGCGAAAATTTGTTCGCGCTGCAATCCGAAAGACTTGTGAAACAAGTGCGAAACGTTTATGACCGCGTGCCTTACTACCGCGCGAAAATGGACGCTATCGGGCTGAAACCCGAAGACGTCAGGTCAATTTCGGATATTTCAAAACTACCGTTCACGGTGAAAACCGATATACGCGCAAACTATCCTTTCGGACTTTTCGGTTGCGACAGGAAAAAGGTCGTACGACTGCACGCGTCAAGCGGCACGACGGGGAAACTCACCGTCGTCGGATACACGAAAAGGGATCTGAACACCTGGGCTGAATGTTGTGCACGCGCAATGACCTCGGCAGGGCTTACGAAAAACGATACCGTACATATCGCATACGGCTACGGACTTTTCACGGGCGGTCTCGGGCTGCACTACGGCGTAGAAAAGCTGGGCGCGACGGCAGTCCCCGTTTCGACGGGCAACACGATGCGCCAACTGATGCTTCTGAAAGACTTCGGCGCGACGGCAATCGCATGCACCCCGTCGTACGCGCTGTATCTTGCGGAAGAGCTGAAAACCGCGGGGCTTACGACCGACGACCTTATGTTGAAAACCGGCATTTTCGGCGCGGAACCCTGGACGGAAGAAATGCGCCGTGAAATCGAGGATCGGCTTAAAATCGAGGCGTTCGACATATACGGTCTTTCGGAAATCAGCGGGCCGGGCGTCGCGATGGAATGCAAATCGCACTGTGGCAAGCACGTGTACGAGGACTTTTTCTATCCCGAAATTATCGATCCGTACACGCTGAAACCGCTGCCTTACGGCGAGAAGGGCGAACTTGTGTTCACGACTCTCACGAAGGAGTGCATACCCCTTATCCGATACAGAACGCGCGACATCTGCACGCTTTATAACGAGCCGTGCGAATGCGGGCGCACCCTTGTCAGAATGGGCAAAATCGAAGGTCGCAGCGACGATATGCTTATTATTCGCGGCGTAAACATTTTCCCGTCGCAAATCGAAACGGTGCTTCTGAACATCGGCGGAATGATCGGGCCGCATTACCGTATTATTCTTGACCGTGTCGGAAACCTTGACACCCTTGAGATTCAGGTGGAACTTGCGGAGCACGCGTTTTCCGACGAAATCCGCGACATCGAAAATCTGAAAGCGCGCATTTCGCACGATATGCAGTCGATGCTGGGTGTTTCCGCAAAGATCACAATCGTGTCGCCGCGTTCCTTGCCGAGAAGCGAAGGCAAATCCAACCGCATCGTCGACAGACGCAAAAAATAAGGAGAAAATTATGCTGGTAAACCAACTTGCGGTGTTTCTTGAAAACAGAAAAGGACGCTTAAAAGAACTTGCGGGCGTTCTTGCGAAAGAAAAAATCGATATTTTAACGCTGTCGATTGCCGACACCGAAGATTTCGGCATAGTCAGATTTATCACGACCGACAACGCGCGCGCTCGTTCGATACTTCGCGACGAAGGATTCACCGTTACCGAAACCGAACTTATCGGCGTTGAAATCGGCGACGTACCGGGTGCGCTTGCAAAGGTATTGAAGGCACTTGCGGACGGCAATATAAGCATCGAATATCTGTACAGTTATTCAAGAACGGGTGGAAACGCGATAATTTTATTTAAGGTAAAAGAAGTTGGACGCGCGCTTGACGTATTGTCCCGCGCCGACGTACGGGTTCTCGATAAGGCATTGTAGTATGAATAAACGTTCGGCAAGAGCCCTTGCAAAGGCAAGGGTAAAAACGTTATCCGACGCCGAAAAACTTATTAAAAGCGGCGTCATAGCAAATGACTTATTGTCGTTTGTCGACGAAAACGGGATAAAAAGCGTTTTCGTTTACAAATCGTCCGACGACGAGGTGCAAACAAACGCGATTATCGACGGGCTTTTCGAGCGCGGCGTGAAAGTGTATATCCCGAAAATTTCGGGCGACCTGATGCGCCTTTCGGTAATTTCAAAAAAATCGAAATTCGTCAGAAATATTTTCGGTATATTCGAAACGACGGACGACGGCGAAGACTTTTTCGACGCCGAACTTAATATCGTGCCGCTTGTGGCGTTTGACAAAACTCTCACAAGGCTCGGACACGGAAAAGGATATTACGACAGATATCTTGAAAAGGCGACGGGGCGTATCCTTGCGCTTGCGTACGACTGTCAGGAAATCGACGAGATCGATTCCGAAACACACGACGTGAAAATGCAGATCGTCATCACGGAATCGGGACGGAAAGGAGGTTAATATGAGGATTATTTCGGGAAAACACAGGGGAAGAATACTGCGGTCTCTGGACGGCGAAAACACGCGCCCCACGACCGACAGGGTGAAAGAATCCCTTTTTGACATTATACAAACCCGCATACAGGACAGCGACGTGCTTGATTTATTTGCGGGCAGCGGCGCGCTCGGAATCGAGTGTCTTTCGCGCGGCGCGAACAGCGTCGTTTTCTGCGACAACAACAAAGAAGCCGTCGACGTAATCAACAGAAACCTGAAAAATATCGAAGGAAATTACAAAATCGTTCATTCCGACTTCAAAATGGTGTTGAAAGGGAACGAAAAGTATGATATTATTTTCATAGACGCACCGTACAGAAGCCCGCATGCCTCGGACGCGCTCAACATCATCAACGCTTATCGCATATTGAAAGATGACGGCGTGATCTGTTACGAAAGGCTTTTCGACCTTACTCCCAAAATCCCCGACGGACTTAAAATCGTCGATACGCGAAAGTACGGCAAAACCGCGCTGGAATTCATAACTTATGACGAAGAAAGCAGTAATAACGGGTAGTTTCAATCCCGTGACAAGCGGTCACTTGTTTCTTCTTGAACAGGCGCAAAAACTTTTTGACGAAGTTTATATGGTCATACTCGTCAATCCGGAAAAGACGTATAAACTGTCCTTGGAAGAAAGGCTCTCGCTCCTTAAAGACGCCGTAAAACCTTTTGACAACGTCAAAATTTTTGCATACGACGGCTTTGCCTGCGATTTTTGTTTAAGCGTCGGCGCAAACCTTATGCTCCGCGGCGTGAGAAACGACAAAGACCTTCAATACGAACTCGATTTAAGACGACAAAACCTTGAATATAAGGGCATAGATACTATGATTCTCGTGACGGATGAAAAGCATAAAAACGTCAGTTCCACGTATGTTCGGGAACACGGTCACGAATAAGGAGATTTTATGGATAACTTTATGCAATACGTTTCGGAACTCGAACAAGTCGTTTCGACCGCAAAAAAATCTGTGTTTTCGGGCAGCGACGTTATCGTAAACCGCGCGCAAGTGCTTGATATTATCGACCGTATGCGCGCCGCGTACCCCGACGTCATGCGTCAGGCGCAGTTTATCGTCGACGATTGCGAAAATCAGAAACAAAGGGTGCTGGAATACGGCAACAACGTCATAAAAGAAGCCGAAAGCCGCCGCGATAAACTGTTGAACGAAAGCGATATTATCCGTCAGGCAACCGAAGAAGCGGCAAAAATCAAGCAGGAAGCCATGGATATGCGCGCCCACGTCGAGTACGACCTGAAATGCAAAATCGACGAGGTTTTAAGCGACAGCGAGGTTACGTTGCGCGACGCCCTGACGCTCATCAGAAACAACAGGGAAGAACTGAGAAAAACCGACGGAAACGCAAATACGCAATATCAGGGCAACGCCAGCGAGACAAGATAAGCAATCCCCGCGCCGACAAGCCCCTGAAAAACTTTCACAAGAAAATAATACGACGATTTGACCTTTGCGTCTTTTAAGAAAGTCGTCGCCTGCAAAAATATACACAATCCGCCAAACGACGTGAACCCGGTAAGCGCGGCAAGAAGCGCGCCCGTCGAAGGCGGGTTTTTTATTATCTCTTTCGCGCCGCGCGTCATTTCAAAAAAACCGACGGCAAGCGGCGAGTAATTTCCGAACAGGTCAAAAAATTTCAGATCGTACAGAACGTCGATGACAAGGCTGAATATCGCGATAAGTCCGCCGACCGACAAAACCGACAGCACGCTGTCGTTAATGCTGTCGCCTATGACGTTGTCCGGCAACGGTTTTACGCGGGGTTTAACGTCGCTTTTTGTCGCATTAAGCCGTCTTACGTTGCAAAAAACAAGTCCCGTAATTATCGCCGAAAGGTAATGCGAAAAAAGTATTATCACGCCGTACGACACGTTATCAAGCATGAAAACGCCCAAAGTTCCGATGACAAAAAGCGGCGCGGAAGTTGATGAAAAAGCAATAATTTTTTTGCTTTCTTCGGTATTTATCACGCCGTTTTTGTAAAATTCCGAAATTAGTTTCGCGCCGATGGGATAGCCCGAAAGCACGCTCATGAAAAAAATGTATGCGGAAATCGGCGGGGTGTGAAAAAGGAATTTGACGGGTTTTTCAAAAAACTTCCCGACGGTTTCGGGGAAACCCAGCCCCGTCAGCATTCTTGTGAAAAAGAAGAAAGGGAAAAGCGCGGGAAGTACCGCCGCCCAAAACAAAATAACGCCGTCTTTCACCGACGAAAGATATCTTTCGGGGTTTATAAGAACGGCGCACATCAATAAAAGTATAATAAGCGCGGCGATTTTTTTTGAATGCTTCACGCTAATTTATACGCTGATTTTTTATCAAAAATTACTTCAAGAAAACTGTATTGAAGTTTTCTTTTTCTTTTGACAGGACGAAATATATGTCGTCGACTTTGTTTTCAAGTTCGATTGCGGCTTTCACGCTTTCGGGCGCGCTTAAAAAATCGGAATACGACGTGATAAGGTTTTCGCCAAGGATTTTCAACGCGTCTTTTTTGTCGTCTTTTACGGCAAGCACTTTTGCGTAGGCGGGCGCGGAATACAATTCGTTGAGTTTGTTTTTGTCAAGCCCCGCAACCGCGTATAAAAGTATGCGCTTAATGCGAGCCATCGTATATCTTTTCGACTTAATCGCGTTTATGAGTTCGTCGTAAGATTTTGCGGTTTTCGCGGCTTGTTTTATGCGGTTTTCAAGTCCTTCGATAACCTCGGGAAGGGCTGCGATTTCATCAACGGTCATCGTGTTGATTCGGTAAGAAACAAGGCTGAAAAGGTCGTCGTTGGAAACACAATTTTCAAGCGTATTTGAAACGTAATCCGGCAAAAAACGCTCGATTTCGTTGAAACGCCCCGAAAAAACGCAATTTCTTATCGCTTGCGCCGAGGCGTAATTTCCGTCTGTTTCAAGTCCTGAAAAACTGCCTTCGCGCTTTATCGTGTACGGTGAAAATCCGTATTTTTTCATTGCGTGGACGTATTCGAGCGCAAGCGTGTTGTTGGGTGTAAAAAAGTCGTTTTCGTCCAGTGCCGCGGCGCGCGCTCTGATAAGGCTCATTCCGCTTTTCAGGTTTTGTTTTATGAGAGACTTTTCGTGTTCCGATTCGTTGTGGATTTTTTCGGAAAGTACGGAAATATCATTGACGTTTCCCGATTCGCTGCCGAAAGCGACGGTAAGCGGCGCGCCGAAACAAGACAAGATTTTCATTGCGCCCGCCGCAAATTTTTCGGCGCAGTTCACGGCGTAAAAAAACGGAAGTTCCAAAGCGACGTCCGCGCCGGCATTTATCGCCCACTGTGCGCGGATATGCTTATTTTTCACCATTACGTCGCCGCGCTCCGAAAAATTCCCACTTAACACAACGGCGAATATATCGGGCGACAAATCGCGTTTTACGGCGTCGAAAAGCCTCAGGTGTCCGGAGTGCAACGGGTTAAACTCCGCGACGCACGCAACTATTTTCTTTTTTTCGTTTTTCACTGCCATTTTTTCTTGATTTTTTGGATTAAAGTACCTATAATGTTATTGCTTTAATTATACACGGGACAAATTATTTTTCAAAGCAAAATAAATCATATAAGAGGCATTTATGAACAAATTTTTGGACGGACTCTATGAAAGAGCGTCAAAGCAAAACAAAACAATCGCTCTTGCCGAAGGTTTTGACAAAAGGGCTGTGAAAGCGGCGGAACTTCTGACGAAACGCGGCATCGCAAAAGTCGTACTTATCGGCGACGCGGACGAGATCGCGAAAAATAATCCCGAAATCGACCTTACCGGCGTGAAAATCGTCAACCCCAAAACCTCAGAAAAAACCAAAGAATACGCAAATCTTTTGTATGAACTTCGCAAGGCAAAGGGCATGACGGAGGAACAAGCGTACGAACTCACCGTCAATAACGAGATGTTTTACGGCTGCCTTATGCTGAAAAGCGGCGACGTGGACGGTCTTGTAGGCGGCGCGACTTTTTCAAGCGCGGACGTTTTGAGAAGCGCGTTTCAGGTCATCAAACCCGCTCCCGGCATTAAGTCCGTTTCAAGTTGTTTTGTCATCGTCCCTCCCGAAGGAAACACGGTTACCGACGCTCCCGCAATGATTTTCAGCGACTGCGCGGTCATTCCTGAACCTGACGAAAACCAACTTGCCGACGTTGCGGTCGCCGCTGCGGACAGCGCAAGAAGTATTGTCGGTATCGAGCCGAAGGTCGCAATGCTTTCGTTCTCAACAAAGGGCAGCGCAAAGCATGAACGCATCGACAAAGTCGTGCATGCGCTAAATATCGTGAAAGAATCTCATCCCGAACTTGATATAGACGGCGAAATACAGCTTGACGCGGCAATCGTTCCCGTCGTTGCAAAGCAAAAAGCCCCCGGTTCAACCGTTGCCGGACATGCGAACGTGCTTGTTTTCCCGAATCTGGAATCGGGCAATATCGGCTACAAAATCGCACAACGTTTCGGCGGCTGCATGGCAATCGGCCCCGTTATGCAAGGTCTTGCAAAACCCGTCAACGACCTTTCGCGCGGATGCGTTGCGGAAGACATCGTCGCGGCTGCGGCAATCACCGCTCTTCAATCCAAATAAGGTGGCAATATGAAAATTCTCGTTATCAACGCGGGCAGCAGTTCGCTTAAATATCAACTCATAGATATGACGGACGAATCGGTCGTCGCAAAAGGTCTTTGCGAAAGAATCACGATGGACAGTTCCGTTCTTACGCAAAAGGTCGCGGGCAAAGACAAACTCGTTATCGAAAGCCCGATGCCCACGCATAAAGAGGCGATGGAACTTGTCCTGAAAGCCCTTCTTGACGAAAAGAACGGCGCGATTAAGAGCGTCAAAGAAATCGGCGCGGTCGGTCATCGCGTGCTCCACAGCGGCGAAGATTTTAAGTGCAGCGTGGTCGTGGACGACGACGTCATCGCAAAGTGCAAGAAAAATATCGACCTTGGACCACTGCATATGCCCGGCAATATTTCCTGCGTCGAGGCGTGCAGGGAAGTTATGGACGTTCCCATGGTGCTTGTTTTCGACACGACTTTCCACGCGACGATGCCGCCGAAGGCGTTTATGTACGGCATTCCTTACGAAATCTACGACGAATATAAGGTGAGAAAATACGGTTTCCACGGCACTTCGCACAAGTATATCGCGGGCGAGGCGAGAGAGTGGCTCGGCGGCGACAAAAAAGTCATCATCTGCCACCTTGGAAACGGAAGCTCGCTTTCTGCGGTCAAGGACGGAAAATGTATGGATACGACGATGGGCTTCACGCCCCTCGAAGGCGTTATGATGGGCACGAGAAGCGGCGATATCGATCCCGCCGCAATCGAATACATGGGCGCAAAACTTGGCAAAAATTTGCCCGAAATGGTGCAATTTCTGAATAAAAAATGCGGTATGCTGGGCGTAAGCGGAATAAGCAGTGACTGCCGCGACGTTACGGCGGCTGCCGAAAACGGAAACGAAAGGGCGATACTCACGCTCGATATGGTCGGCTATCGCATCAAGAAGTACGTCGGTGCGTTCGCGGCGGTACTCGGCGGCGTGGACGCTATTATCTTCACCGGCGGCATCGGCGAGCATAGTCCCGAAATCCGTCAGCGCGTCATGGAAGGGCTTGAATATCTCGGCGTCGATTTCGATTTCGAGCTTAACAAGCACCCAGCGGACGCTCACGTTTCGGTTTTGTCGAAACCCGACTCAAAGGTAAAAGTCGCGATTATCCCCACAAACGAGGAACTTGTCATCGCAAGAGAGACCAAAGAACTTACGCAAAATCTCGTAAAATAGTCGTTTTCGGCTGTTTTTCGGGGCGCAAGTGCCTTTATTCGATTGACAAAAAAGCGCATAATATATATAATTTTAATGTTTTATAGGTGTATAAGATGATTATCGATTTCAAAGACGCCGTCGAGGGCGAGTTTTATAACGTTGAAGAATCAATACCTCTTGACGATTCTCTTACGGGAAGCAGAGGGGGCAGGTTCTTGTCGCCGGCAACTTTGAAAGGTTGGTATACTTTTTCCGAAAACACCCTTGCCGTAAACTGCGTACTCACCGCGGAAGCGATTTTCGATTGCGACCGCTGCGGCGCGCCCACTACGGTGAAATATAAAGTCCCCGTGGAAGAAACTTTTTTTAAGGATCCCCCGGACGAGTATTCTCTTTCCTACGACGACGAAATTGTTGATCTCGATCCCGTCATCAACGACCGCGTCGTGCTTGCGTCGCCTTCGCAAGTCCTGTGCAGGAAAGATTGCAAAGGTCTTTGCAGTAAATGCGGCAAAAACCTGAACGAAGGCGAATGCAACTGCAATATTGACGACGGCAAAGACGATACTTACAATCCCTTTTCCGTGCTGAAAAATATGAATAATAACAATTCGGGAGGTGCAACCAATGGCAGTACCAAAGTGTAAAGTATCCAAAGCAAGACGTAACAGTCGTGCGGCTAACTGGAAACTCGAAACCCCTAATCTGGTCGAGTGCCCTCAATGCCACGAACTTAAACTCAGCCATCAAGCCTGCAAAAAATGCGGATATTACGACGGCGAGCAAGTTGTTGCTATTAAAGACAAGAGCGACAAAGAGTAGTAGTGTGTCTTAAAGGTAAGGAAGATTAGTGTTTCCTTACCTTTTCATTTTTTATGATAACTTCAACCGCAAACGAAAAGGTAAAGTTCGTAAAAAAACTTCACGACAAAAAAAACCGCGACGCGGAAAATCTGTTCATTGCCGAAGGCGTGAACATTTTGTCCGATCTCAAAGAAGGTTTTTCGGTGAAGGAAATTTTTGCGACCGACAAAACCGCGGATATTGCCGAAAATCTTGCGAAAAAGTACGGCGCGTGCACAACGCTCGTGTCGGAAAGCGTGATGAAAGTCCTTGCGGACACGGTAAGTCCCAGCGGTATCCTTGCCGTAATCGAAATTCCTTTGTCGAAGCCCGAAGGGGAAAACGCCGTCGTTCTTGACGGAGTGCAGGACAGCGGCAACGTCGGAACTATTATCCGTACGGCGGTCGGCGCGGGATTTTCTGACGTTTATCTTGTGGACTCTGCCGACGCTTTCTCGCCGAAAACGGTCAGGGCAAGTATGGGCGCAGTGCTTCGCGCAAACGTAATAAAAGCGCGCGCGGAAGAGCTTGAAGATTATCTGAAAGAATACGATAAAGTCGCGATGGATATGGGCGGAGACGACGTGTTTTCGTATCGCCCCAAAAGAAAAGTCGCGGTTATCGTCGGAAATGAAGCGCACGGCTTGTCCGATTTCGCAAGAAAGTTTTCCGACGTTACCTTGTCGATTCCGATGCAGGGCGGACAGGAAAGTCTGAACGTTGCCGTCGCAGCCGGCATCGCAATGTACGTAATCAATCACAATTCAAATATTTAGGAGTGTTTTATGAGTGGACACAGCAAATGGCACAACATACAAGCCAAAAAAGGTAAAAGCGACGCGGCTCGCGGAAATATCTTTACGAAAATCGGTCGCGAAATCGCAATCGCTGTAAAACAGGGCGGTTCCGATCCCAACACCAACAGCAAACTTCGCGACGCCATCGCCAAGGCAAAGTCGAACAATATGCCCAACGACAACATCAACAGAAGCATCAAGAAAGCGGCGGGCGAACTCGACAGCGTCAATTACGAAGAATTTACCTATGAAGGATACGCGGCAGGCGGCGTTGCGGTCATCGTGGAATGTCTGACCGACAACAAAAACCGCACGGCGGGCGACGTCAGACACTTGTTCGATAAATTCGGCGGCAGTCTCGGCAGCACCGGATGCGTATCGTACATGTTCAAAAAACGCGGCGTTATCGACGTCGATGTGAACGCTATGAGCGAAGACGATATTATGATGCTTGCAATAGACGCGGGCGCGGACGATATCGTAACTCTCGAAGACGTTTACGAAATCTATACAATGCCCGGCGATATGTCGAAAGTGCGCGAGGCACTTGAAAACGCCGGTATCGAAATTCTTTCGTCCGAAATCGATATGATCCCCGACAACGAAATCGAGGTCGATCCGAAACATAAGGATTCAGTCATTAAACTCATCGACAAACTGGAAGAGCTCGACGACGTACAGGACGTTTTCCACAACGCGAAAGATCTGAGCGACGAAGAATGAGCGTAACTTCTCAGGCTGACAAAGCGCGCCAAAGCGCGCTTAAACTGCAAGGTTATTCAACCAACGATAAAAACAAGGTGCTTTCGGCTATTGCCGAAGGCATTTCGGCATATAAAGATTTCATTATCGCCGAAAACAAAAAGGACCTTGATATTTTCCCCGACAAAACGTCCGCACTTTTCGACAGACTTTTGCTGAACGAAAAGCGTGTGATGCAGATGGTTGAGGGCGTAAGGGCGGTCATCGACCTTAAAGATCCCGTCGGCGAAGTCACTGCAGAGTGGGACAGACCCAGCGGATTGCATATCAAAAAAGTGCGCGCGCCACTGGGCGTGGTCGCGATTATTTACGAAGCCCGTCCCAACGTTACCGTCGACGCCGCCGTACTTTGCATAAAAAGCGGCAACGCGGCGATACTTCGCGGAAGCAGACAGGCGCTTAACAGCAACCGCGCGATTTATAAGGTTATGTCGGAAGCCGTCGAAAAGGCGGGCTTTGACAAAGATATCGTGCAGTTTATCGACGACGCGTCCCACGACGGTGCGAAAGAACTTCTGACCTGCGAAAAATCCGTTGACCTTGTTATCCCGCGCGGCGGCGAAGGGTTGAAAAAGTTTGTGCTTGAAAACAGCCTTATTCCCGTACTTGCGTCTGCGGGCGGCAACTGCCACATTTACGTCGCGAAATCTGCGGACTTTCAAAAAGCCGTCGATATCATCGAAAATTCAAAATGCAACAAGCCTTCGACGTGCAATGCCGTTGAGCATATTTTGATTGATAAGTCGATTGCGAAAGACTTTGTACCTATATTGAACGCGCGTATGCGCGCGTGCGGAGTGAAAGTTCTTGCGGACGAGTTTTGTCACTCTCTCGACAACGAAACAACGCTAGCAGCCGACGCCGATTACGATACGGAATTTCTTGCGCTTACGCTCACCGAAAAGGTCGTGTCGGGCGTTTCTGACGCTATCGACGAAATCAACCGTCGCGGCACGCGCCACAGCGAGTGCATAGTAACGGAAGATAAGGCGGAAGCTGAAAAGTTCACGACGCTTGTCGACGCGGCGGCAACCTACGTCAACACGTCGACAAGATTTACTGACGGCTTCGAGTTCGGTTTCGGCGCGGAAATGGGAATTTCAACCGGGAAAATGCACGCGAGAGGTCCCATCGGGCTGGAACAACTGACGTCCGAAAGATATATTGTCGAAAGCGACGGCGCGCTCAGAAAATAGTTTTGAAAAGCATATTAAACCTGCGAAATCCGCAGGTTTTTTATTTGTCAAAAAAATCCTTATCAATTTAGTAAACTTTATATAGAAAATATATTGACAACGGGATATACAGGATTTATAATAAACTTGACTAAAACAGTAGGGTTTTCTTATGAAATTATCATCAAAAGCACGTTACGGCTTGAAAGCCTGTCTGGCTCTTGCCGAAAATTACAACGAAAATCAACCCCTTGCATTGCCTGTTTTTGCTGAAAAAGCGGGCGTTACCGAAGCGTATATGGAGCAAATCGTTATCCTTCTGAAAAAGGCGGATATCGTGGAAAGCGTCCGTGGCGCAGGCGGTGGATATTATCTCAAAAAATCGCCGAAAGATATTAAGGTCGGCTCGGTTCTGCGCGCGCTTGAAGACGGGCTGGAATTTATCGACTGCATCAACACCCCGTGCGAAGGCGGCGAAGAGTGCAAGGCGCGCCGCGTCTGGAATAAGATTTACAAGAGTATGAATCTTGTGCTCGATTCCCTGACGCTTGACGATTTGTTGCACGATCAGAAACGTTATATTTATCTTGACCATTCCGCAACGACCGCCGTCGACGAAGAAGTCTTGTCAAAGATGCTGCCGTATTTTTATGAAAAAGCCGGCAACGCAAGCAGTCAGCACGGTATGGGGCGTGACGCGGAAGTCGCGGTTGACCGCGCAAGAAAACAGGTTGCCGACGCAATCGGCGCAAAATCCAACGAAATTTATTTCACGTCGGGCGGCAGTGAATCCGACAACTGGGCGTTGAAAGGCATTGCACACGCATATAAATCGAAGGGCAAACACCTTATCACGTCGGAGTTTGAACACCCGGCAGTCCTTAACACGATGAAACAACTGGAAGCGGAAGGCTTTGAAGTTTCTTATCTTCACACGAATCCGCAGGGTTACGTAAGCGCGGACGAACTTGAAAGTATTATTCGTCCCGATACGATTCTTGTGAGCGTGATGTACGCAAACAATGAAATCGGCACGATACAGCCCATTGAAGAACTTGCGAAAGTCGCGCACGCTCACGGTGCGTTTTTCCACACGGACGCGGTGCAGGCGATCGGCAACGTTCATATCGACGTCAAAGCGCAGGGCATCGACATGCTTTCGATGTCGGCGCACAAGTTTTACGGACCGAAAGGTATCGGCTGCTTGTATATCAAAAGCGGCGTTCGTCCCGAAAGACTAATTGCCGGCGGCGAACAGGAGCGCAATCAGCGCGCAGGAACGACGAATACGCCGGGCGTTGTCGGCATGGGCTTCGCAATCGAAAAAGCCGTAAACAATATGGACGAAAACAACGCGTACATTGCGGCACTTCGCGACGAGTTTGTGAAAGAAGTCAAAGAAAGAATCCCCGATATAAGATATAACGGCGGCGAAAAACGTCTTGCCGGCAACGCGCACTTTACGTTCAGATATATCGAGGGCGAAAGCATTTTGTTCACCCTTGACCTTGCGGGCATTTGCGCGTCGAGCGGCAGCGCGTGCAGTTCGGGAAGCCTCGAAGCGTCCAAAACGGTGCTTGCAATCGGCGTTCCCGCAGAAGAAGCGCACGGCAGTATCCGCTTTACATTCGGCAGGGAAAACACGATGGACGACGTGAAATACACCGTCGACGAGCTGGAAAAAACCGTAAAACGTCTGCGCTCGATGAGCCCGCTGTTTGCAGAATCTACTGCAAAAATCACGATGATTTAATAAAAATACCGCAAAATAATTTCAAAATTCAATCAAAATCTGCCGGAAATTGTATCGGCAGGAAGGAAATATTATGTACAACGAAAAAGTAATGGAAATATTCAAAAACCCCAAAAACGTGGGCGAGGTCGAAAATTACAACGCAATCGGCACGGTCGGCAACGCAACCTGCGGCGACATCATGCAAATCACGTTGCGTATCGAGGACGGCATTATCAAAGACGCGAAATTCAAAACTTTCGGATGTGCGGCGGCAATCACGTCGTCAAGCGTCGCAACGAGTATGATCATCGGCAAGACAATTGACGAAGCGTTGAAGGTCACGAACAAGGACGTCATTACCGAACTTAACGGGTTACCTCCCCAGAAAATCCACTGTTCGGTTCTTGCGGAAGAAGCCATCAAAGCGGCAATCGACAGTTATCGCCAAAACCAGGGTAACGGGGACGTATCCGCGACGGTTACCGCTCCTTGCGCGTGCGGTTGCGGCGTTCAGACTTCGGGCGAATCGGAAAGCAAATAACAATATTTACCATTTGAGATATTTATCGTCCGCTCATAAAACCTTGTTCTCCGCTCATACTGAACACGGAGGTAAGATATGCAAAAAAGTTTTATGATCGGCGTGGTGCTGGGCGCGGCGGCGATGAGTGCGTACGAAATGGGTAATCGCGCCAAAAACCAAGTCGAATGTCAAAAAGAAAAGATCAAGAAAAAGCTTGAAAAATTTTTTGACTGAAAACAATAATTTTACTTCAAAAAAGAAAAACCGCAATTATTTTGCGGTTTTTTGCTTTAATTTCGTTTCTTTTTGTTATTTCAAAAGGTCAAGAGAAAGATTCTCGAAAATGATATTGTCGGCATAGCCGCGCGCTTTTTCAAGGTCTTTTTCGTTGCGGATCGTCCAGGCAAAAACGGGCATACTTTCACGCGTTTTCGCAATGTATTCGTTGGGCGCGCTGTTGACGTCGTAGGAAGTGAACATAGGTTTACTGAGTTTGTTCACAACAAGGTGTCCCATAATGTCGTTCAGAAACTTCGGGGTTTTACCTTTTTCGCCGACGCCGGACGCAAGCTGTCCGAACGGATATTCCGACTGATGTTTTCTGCACCATTTCACCGCAAACGGATCAAACGATTGCAGGGCGATGACGTCCTTGTACGGATAATCTTTCAGGTCGCGCAGGACCGCTTTCGCAAGGGAATTGTTGCGCCAGCCGCACAGTGTTTTAAGTTCGATAAGAATTGGCACTTTGCCGTCGACGAGTTTCAGCATTTCCGGAAGGGTGGGGATAATCTCGCCGCCGAGCGTCATCGGATAATCTTTGAGTTGTTCTGACGTCAGACTTTCGATTTTGACGTCCTTTCCGCAGACGCGTTTCAGGCTGTTGTCGTGGTGGACGGCAACAATGCCGTCTTTCAGAAGATGCACGTCGGTTTCGATTGCGAATCCGTGTTCGATTGCCGCTTTGAAAGCGGAAATGCTGTTTTCTTCGCGGATGTCGTCGTGAAGACCGCGGTGAGCGATTGGTGTGGACAAAAATTTTTCAAGACTTTGCATAATAGATTTATCTTCCTTTAATATCCTAATTCCTTATTGACAATTACGACGTAAACGGTTTTGCTGCGCGGGGGAAGGGTAATTATGCTTGTCGCGTGGCAAATGTTGGTATCTTTCGGGCAGTCCTTGCAATCGCCGCCGGTAACGCAGGGATTTGAAAGGTATCCGAACCTAAGACAGTTCTTTTTCGCGGCGACGGTGCGGATGCGTTCAAGCGCGGCGGGCACGTCTTTCACGATTTTGTTGACGCCCAGCACGAAAACGGTATTTTTGCCGCCGTAAAGCATGGAAGCGATACGATTGCAGTTGCCGTCGACGTTGACGAATTCCCCGTCTTCGGTAAGCGCGTTCGTGGAGGTCAGAAACCAGTCCGCAAAGACGGCTTTTTTCATGACTTCGTCCGGGTTGACGTCGGGCATGAGCCGTCTGATATACACGGTATTGCCGCGTTCTTTCAACGCCTCGCCGATGCCGATTTCGTCAAGCGTTGCGCTGCCGCCCGCGCCGACGGTGTCCGTCCTTCCGATAAGTTCCGTCAGAAGACCTCTTGTTTCGGCAATGGTATTCGTGTAAAAAACCTTAAAACCTTTTGATTCCAACTTTTTTGAAAGTTCGTAAACGTCCATAATCCACCTCAATCGAAATAATTATACTATAAATAGTTATAAAAGTAAATTATAATGCAAAATTTATCGGGCAAATATTTGCATTAAAGCGTGATTTTTTATATAATTACCGTAAGACTAAGAGGTATTTAATGGAATTTGAAAACTCTAAAATCCGCAATTTTTGCATAATAGCCCACATCGACCACGGCAAGAGCACTCTCGCCGACCGTCTTATCGAAAGCACCGATACCGTGTCGCACAGGGATATGGAAGAACAGCTCCTCGACAATATGGATATCGAGCGCGAAAGGGGCATTACCATAAAACTGCAAACTTGCAGAATGTTTTATAATTACAAGGGCGAGGAATACATGCTCAACCTTATCGACACTCCGGGACACGTTGACTTTACGTACGAAGTGTCGCGTTCTCTTGCGGCGTGCGAAGGCGCGCTTCTTGTCGTGGACGCAACGCAGGGAATCGAGGCGCAGACTCTCACAAACGTATATCTTGCGCTCGATCACGACCTTGAAATTTTACCAGTCATAAATAAAATCGACCTTCAAAGCGCGAACCCGGACGGTTGCAAAGCCGAAATCGAGGACGTCATCGGACTTCCCGCGGACAACGCGCCGTTGATTTCCGCAAAAGAAGGCGTCGGCATTCCGGAACTTCTTGAAAGGATAGTAACCGACTTGCCGTGTCCGAAAGGGAGCAGGGACGAGCCGTTCCGCGCGCTTATTTTCGACAGTTTTTACGACAATTACAAAGGCGCGATTTCAATGGTACGCGTCGGCGACGGACGAATCAAAGCGGGCGACGTAATAAAAATGGCGTCGACGGGCAAAACTTTTGATGTTACGGAAGTGGGCGTTTTCACCCCTGCCGCAACCCCCGTGGACGAACTTTACGCCGGCATGGTCGGATATATCGCCGCAAGTATTAAAAACGTCAAAGATACTGCGGTGGGCGACACGATCACTCTTCGCGATAATCCCACGAAAAATATTTACCACGGCTACAAAAAAATCACGCCGATGGTTTTTGCGGGCATTTATCCCGCAGACGGCAGCAAATACAACGACCTTAAAGACGCGCTTGAAAAACTGCAATTAAACGACGCGAGTCTGATGTTCGAGCCCGAAGTTTCGACGGCGCTCGGATTCGGGTATCGTTGCGGGTTTTTGGGGCTTCTGCATATGGAAATCATCGAAGAACGCCTTGAAAGGGAATTCGACCTTGACCTTGTCACAACCGCTCCGAGCGTAAACTACAAGGTGAAACTCACGAACGGGGAAGAACTGACCGTCAGCAACCCGACGCACCTTCCCGCACCCGACAGAATCGAGTATATGGAAGAACCCGTCGTGAAAGCCGAAATCTATACCCCGCCCGAATACGTCGGCGCGATTATGGAACTTTGTCAGGAAAAACGCGGCGTTTATAAGGAACTTGCATACCTGGACAGCAGCCGCAGCAAACTCGTTTACGAAATCCCTTTGAACGAGATTATTTACGACTTTTTCGACGCGTTGAAATCGCGCACGCGCGGCTACGCAAGTCTGGATTATGAAATAATCGGCTACAAAAAGTCCGACCTTGTAAAACTCGATATGCTTTTGAACGGTGAAATGTGCGACGCGCTTTCGACAATCGTGCACCGCGACAGAGCCTACGCAAGGGGACGTCAGATTGCAGAAAAATTGAAAGAAGCGATTCCCCGTCAGCAGTTTGAAATTCCCGTGCAGGCGTGCATAGGCGGCAAAGTCATCGCAAGGGAAACCGTCAAAGCCGTCAGGAAAGACGTCCTTGCAAAGTGCTACGGCGGCGACATCACAAGAAAGAAAAAACTTCTGGAAAAACAAAAGGAAGGCAAAAAACGTATGCGTCAGGTGGGCAGCGTGTCCGTGCCGAGCGAAGCGTTTATGAGCATTCTGAAAATCGACAGCTAATATGGACATATCCTTATATCTGCATATTCCGTTTTGCAAAAAGAAATGTAAATATTGCGACTTTGTGTCGATAAACGCGCGTGACGAATTCGTCGCGCGTTACGTTTCCGCGCTTGAAAAGGAAATCGAAATGCAGGGCAAAGCCTATGAAAATGCCGTTGTGAAAACGGTATTTTTCGGTGGCGGAACGCCGTCGTTGCTCCCGCAGGAACACTTTTCACGCGTAATGCGCGCGGTGAAAAACAACTTCAAAACAAATTTTTCGGAAGTTACCGTCGAGTGTAATCCCGAAAGCCTGACGCAAGAAAAACTTGAAGTTTATAAGGCGGAAGGCGTCAACCGAATTTCAATTGGCGTGCAGTCGTTCGATGACAATATTTTAAGGTTTTTGGGCAGAATTCACGATAAAAACATGGCAATCGAGGCAATTAAAAGCGCAAAATTGTATTTTGATAACGTGTCCGCAGACCTTATTATCGGCGTCCCCGGCGAGCAGATTCCGTCGGTTTTGCATTCCGTCGATTTATTAAGCGACCTGGGCGTTACGCACGTTTCGGCGTACGGGCTGAAAGTCGAGCCCGGCACCGTATTGTACGAACTTCAAAACATGGGTGCGTTTGAACTGAACGAAGATTTTACCGCCGACGTTTACGACGCGGTTTTAAGACGGCTTGAAAGTCATGGATACGAAAGATACGAAATCAGTAACTTTTCGCGTGACGGATACGAAAGCAGGCATAATCTTGCGTACTGGCTCCGCACGCCGTATTTGGGACTCGGCGCGGCTGCCTATTCTTTCGTAAACGGCGCAAGGTTTTCAAACGAACCGGACGTTTCGGAATACGTGCGCTCCGTCGAACAGGGCGTTATCCCCGAAAGAGCAAAGGAAATATTGACCGTTGACGACGAAAAAGAAGAAACGATAATGCTGTCGCTTCGCACGAAATACGGCATGAACGTGAAAGAATATAATGAGAAATTCCACGCCGACTTTTTGGCGGAAAAAGCCGCAGCCCTTCAAAAAAACGCCGACTTTTTAATAATATCGAATAATAATATTGCTATAAACAAAGACTATTTCTATATATCAAACGCGATAATATCCGACCTTATATAAGTTTTTGCAAAATTTTTCAAAATTTTTTCACAAACCCTATTGACAATACATATAATCGGTGTATAATAGTTTTA